>ERZ650304.62-NODE-62-length-68390-cov-72.117085_pt1 | contig 68390 bp, 79 predicted proteins | sample MGYA00376240_ERZ650304 | MGnify/ENA primary metagenome ERZ650304 (study PRJEB26733, sample SAMN07839271) | wastewater metagenome | biome: small river; feature: stream; material: water | place: USA: North Carolina | collected 2016-03-01 ...
CTTCTTCATCAAGTTCAGATTCTTCAACATCAATTTCTGCAAAAACATCTTTCCACCCATTTACCGTAACTAGCTTACTGCTCGCGGTAAATTTATTACTTTCAACCTCAAGCGTTAAATTTGTTTGGTCATATTGGTGGTTAGGTAAGAATTGAGCAATAAATGATTGAGCAATGAACAGGTACATATTACGCTCAATTGCGCTTAATTTTGAAATATCCGCCAATTTCTCGGTTGGAATGATTCCATGATGTACAACACAAGCGGCATTATCAAAGGCTTGACCTTTAATTGTTGTGTCAGTTTTACTGATAATGCCAGCTAATTCAGCACAATTTGCTGCAACACTTTTCAAGCGTAACGGTGAATCTTCAAAAATCTCATCTGATAAATACCTTGAGCTACTGCGCCCGTAAGTAATTAACTCATGCACTAAGCGCAAATCTTCGAGTGTTTTATCAATTAAATCAAGCTTTATTTTAAATTTCTTGGCTGCGGCTGCCGTAATTTCAGATTTGTTAAACGGCAATGGTGGTGGGGTTTGTTTTTTAGCGGTACTAATTGAAATTATTTTAGCTGGTTTGCCTGTGATTTTAGTAGAAAGGTTATTGGCAAAATCTTTGTCAATAATTCGATTTTTTTCATCAACAGGATCTGCAATAGGGTTAACTTGATAATTTGCATTGAATGAAACATTATCAATATTAAATAATCCAGTAACAGTGTAGTAATAAGCTTTGTTATGCGCTTCAAACTCTTTATCTCTGCGAACAACTAAGCCGCGTAAGGCAGTTTGTACCCGCCCCACATTCAATACACCAGAAAAGCCCTGCTCTTTGGCTAAACACGTGTAAAGCCTAGTCATCATATAACCAAAATTCTTATCTGCAATACTCCTCGCTTCGGCTGCATATCCATCAGTAACTTTTAAATTATTATCAATTAAATTAGCATAGGCTTTCTTTACTCCACCAGCCGTATTATCTGTGATGTACACACGCTTAACTTTACCTGTCCATTTAGCATAATTAAGAATATCATCAACAATTAGCTGCCCCTCATCGTCGTTATCTCCAGCATGGATGATACTATCTGCTCCAGCAATTAAATCAAGCAACACTTTAAACTGCGCTGCTTTGCTTGGATCTGGCTTTTTACGTGGTTTGTGGTTCTCCCACGGTATTGTTGCTAGCGACCAAGCTTTCAATGCAGGATCGTACTCTTCAGGATCTAGCAACATCATCATGTGCCCATTAGTAGCCATGATTATTTTATTATCGTCACAGGTATAATAATAGCCTGTTTTTCTACCTTGATACATATGCTTGAGCGTTGCCTCTACCAGCTCATTTTTTTCAGCAATAATTAATTCATACCCCATTAAAACACTCCTTAAAACGTATTTATTCAATTATTTAATGCCAAAGATTTATCCGAGCACTTATTACTTAACAAATTCTTTGGATTAGATGCATAAGCTACACCCAATAAAATTATCACGTATATTATTAATGTTTTCATCAACGCTCCCTAAAATCTTATTAATTTGGATTATCAACTTCAAAATAAATACTATTTATGAACATAGCAATTCCACCTTATTTTTTTATATTCTTTAAATGAAATAACCCCAATAGTAGAAAAAACTAGCTCAATAAAAGCAAACTCAATTAGGTTATCAATAAACCATTTATACCAAATTAAATAAGTAAATATGCCAAATACAACTATAAAAAAAGATGTCATATATATCAACTTTAAAAATCTGATAGTTATTTTACTTTGCGACATAATCTGCAGTCACTCTTAAAAATGTAAATTTAAACCCACCATAAACGTTTGGTTGGTCCAACTAGCTGTATTTGTCGATCCATTATTGATAACTACTGGGAACAACAAACCATTGGCCAACCACTCAAGTCGCAGTGATGTTTTTGAAGTTACGTTATATTTAATCCCTGCACCCAAAACATCCGCCATTGAGTCTGCACCTGGGTTACCACTGACACCGCCATTATTACTTCCGCTTATCCAATCATAAGCAATACCAACTCGCCCAAAAACCAACAACGAATCAACATACGTTGGTAGTGAAAATAAATAAGATGCATCTAGCGTTTTAGCATTAAGCGTCATTGATCCACCACTTGGGTAATTAAATTCAGTATTAAAATTATAGGTACCACCTAGCTCAAAACCATTATATTTATTAGTGTTGTAGCCAAGATTAAGACGGCCTAAAAAGCCAATTGAGGGATTATATGCATTAGATCCGTTGTTGAATTGTGTACCACCATTGAAAGTGACAATTTGATTAGCTGCTCCAACCTCTAGTCCAACATATGGACCATTTGAAACGGTTGCAAAGCTTATAGCAGGTAACAAGAGAATTAAGCCGAGGCGTTTTTTCATAATTTATCTCGCAATATGTTATTTGCATGAGTATAAATTAATCATAAAAATTATTAAAGTGTACATTTGTTTCTTTTTATCAAAAACAATGCAATTTCCTGAGTTAGTGATGAGTATTTTTTATCAAAAATAATGCAATTTACTAAATAAATAAAAAGTCATACCAAACACTTGCAATTATTTTAAATTTTAGGTTATAATGTTGACAGTGCTGATAAGGCATCCTTGTACGCGATCCAACCGCTTAAAAGGATGCCTTATCGAAACGAACATAAAGCCCGTTTATTATGCTGGGAGGTTGGATCCCCATCATGATTGCGGGTTTTTTCGTACATATATAATTTGATTATTTGATTCAACACGTAGTAGTTATTACAACTATACTAAAATATTTTTGTAAAATCACATCACCACAGAAGAGGTAACCATGAGTAAAAAATTAACATATCCATTAGCGTATTGTTTTGAGCTTGACAGTGTTATACCTCCAGATAATGCTAGGGATGCTCATGCTTCTTTTTTAAATCAGGACAAAACTAAAGACTTTCATTTCTACTGCCATGATGAAAAATGCGGATGTCGAATGAAAGGTATTAGAATACATCGCTGGGAAATTAATTCAGGTAGAGCATATTATTCATTATGGCCGAAAGAACTTCATACTCAAGAATGCAGATACAAACATCTTAACAATAAAACATCCGCAGGTGGTGGAACCACAGAGAAACCAGAACATTATTTTGAAGACAGCTATCCAGGTTGGTTATTAACTGATCCAACGAATGATCAAATTCCTTATCATTTTGATTTTAATCAACCATTGCCGCCGCTAAAAGAGTTATTAGCAAAAATTAAGGTTGCTAATAATCAAAATATTGCTTGGCAAAATTTACCTATTAGCGATTTAAGAATTATTGTCGAAAGTTATGAGGCGATGAAAACCAATATTGAGAGAAATAAACATAGACTTAAAATCGATGATGATTTAACTGAGTTAAAATACACCAATAGATTTTCTATATTTAAATGGCTACCTAAGAGTGATGGTAAATATAGTCATATTTACTCTGGCAGAATTCGTAATAAAAGAGTGCATGATGAGAATAATTATTATACATTTTGCCTAGACTGGACATTAGAAGACAATATATTCCGGGTGTACCAAGAAAATAAAACAGAAAAATTGTCATTTAAAATTTTTATTGATAAAACAGCTATTCAAAATAGCTACTTATTAAATCTCATTGAAGATAACATCAATGGTAAGGTTTGGAATGAAGCATCTTTCTATGCAATAGATCCAATTTGCGAAAGAGTCAGCGAAACCAACCAACAATTTTTTAAAGTCACGGTAAATAATCCTCGTCACTTAGTTATCAGAGTCACTTCATGAGCATGACAATTTAATAGAATATGATTTATTAGTTCAGCCACAAAAACCAAGTTATCGCACTTCATTTTATAGCATTCAGGTGTACGCTCCTCGGAAGGGGTTTCCCAAATTTTGGTTAGTTTTTCTGCCATATCGCTACCCTCATCTGTTAATTGAATAATAAATGGATGTTTGTATAATTTATCTCTGTCTGTTGATGGAGTGCAATTAATAATAACCACCTCATCATTTTCATTATATTCAAAATAATATTCAGAAGTATATATAAGTGAAGCATAGAATGAAGATGGTATTGTAATTTCTAACTTATCGTTTTGATAACTAATTAACCCTCGCATTAATCTTTTAATTTTATTTTTATTCAATTTAATACCCTTGTAAAATTAACCATAATACCAATTTCTATACTGTTATCTATACTAAATAAAAATTTAGTTAATTCCAAGATTGCACTTTACTGAAAAGATTAGATATAATCCCAAAGCAAATATAATACATAGAATAATTGCTGGTACTAATAAATAAGGTCTTTTTACTCCCAGAACCAACGCTCCTAAGGAAGCAATTAACCCGATGAATAACATAACTTTTAATATCGCACTGTCTGTCACCGTTATACAAACACTATCAGAACAAGCTGTTAAACATGTTGATAGTAAAATTAATATAGATTTTCTCAAAATACATTCCTTCAAAAGAATAAAATAATTAACCATTCTTTCTAATATTTTTGCTATGCAAAAAATCAATTACTCTATGTGCTATAGTGTAATCTTCAGTTAAAATCTTTTGCTGCCTTAAATAACCAAATGTTGCTAAATAGTATAATTGATATAAAACACTAGCTGGCTTAATTATAATAATTTTAGTTTTGTTGTTAGCTATGATTTTGCAATTTTGCAGTAAAACAGCCCATTCCTCATATAAAGCCAAGCCAAAGAAATATTTACTTTTCTCATCAAGCTTTGAGCCTTTATTGTAATGTTTAAGTTGAAACCATATTGGCATTGGTTTTATGAAAACTTCATTGGACTCATTGCAAAAACTTATATCAAGATTAATCGGCAAAATCTTGTATCCATCTTTAATAAACGCGCTAATATTTTTAACTTTATATAACATATTCATAATCTCCATAAAAAAGCATCTAGGTAATACCTAGGTGTTTTACGTTTACGCAGCGTGCTTTAATAATTCATCAACGCTTATTTTGTCAATTAGCAGATCATTTAGTGTTTGCTTACACTGTTCAAGATCTTTATTTATAGCTTTATAATCTCTCGGAACATATTTTTCAAAATATAATTTATCTTTCATTGGATGTGAAAAGCAATCCCAATTATTAATTAAACTTATTGTTTTATCTGAATCTTGAAAATGTATATTAACGCCAAACTTTCCAACAAAACCAGCCAGTTCAACTTCAACACTAAAGTCTTTAGATTCAGTAATAAGAATTGCTAGCCTTGTAATATCAAGCACAAGCTCTGTTCTTAGTTTTTTGTGCTTTTCGGTGGTTTGAATTGTAGCCATTTTATTTCTCCTAAAATATACATTATTATACCACATTCACTAACAAAATACGCATGAAATGCAAACTATTTCAGCGTGTTATGCAATTATGCAAGATAGATTTTATATAAATTTCAGTAGCTAATTATTTGCCATTTATAACAACCATACATGCGATATAAGCAATAATTAGTGATGCCATTATCCCACTGATGTTTCAATTCTAGTGGTTGCTTACGCGGGCTTTAACGAAATGATGCAGTTTGCATTTATTGCGTTATCCACAAATTTTGTGAATAACTTAGACCATATCGTAATTAATGTTATTGGCTAACCACCCAGAAAGCATATTTTAGATAAACGACCTCAAGCTGGTTTAGCTCCTATTTCGTGGTTCAGTTTAGCTTAAACCGCTATTGGCTCGCGCCTATACCCAGAACTTACGTTAAGTTAGAATCTATTCGCGGTTAAGTTTCAGAAAAACCACGCATTATCGCGTCTTAACCAACCCAGAACTTAAATCCTAGCCAGTTTGCACTCAAGAACGCACCAGGTGATTACGTTTTAAAATTTCAGGGTTGGTAAGGGGTAGCTCGCTACCCCTTACACATGCTGCACCGCAGGTTATTTATTCATTAACAAGAATATTTAGGGATAAATTAGCCAAGATATACCACGCCCATCGTTGGGCGTTATTTATTATTGGTGCTTGCACCACCACTTGGGAGTTAAGCATATATTGTTGGTATAAGTACTTTTTCAGAGTTTTACAAATGTGTATTGTATGGGGAGGTTTTAGCGCTGACTTGCTTGAGAATTTTGCCTAGTTTTATGACAACACCCAACTAAATACCAGCTAAGTGCCAAAAAAAACGTGCCAAGCACCAAGAAATTATTGTTAAAGACCAAGATTTTTGGATAGACTTATCCACAGATTTTTAGCCTATCAAGAATAGGCTAAATTAAATTGACTAGATCATGAATTTTGCGGACATTTCGTCATGCTGACGATCTTGATCTACATGTTGATAGCGCATTGTCGTGTCGATTGATTTATGGCGCAATATTTGCTGAACTATTCTTATTTCAATCCCTGCATCCACTTGGAGCGTAGCGGATGTATGCCTAAACCAGTGCGTTGACACACGTCTAAGCTTATTAACAAACAATTCGTCATCTAATGAATCAGCTAAACTGCTACAAATTAATTTAATGTTATGCCAAATAGTCGTATGATGAAATCCTTTATAAACAGTGCCTTGCCTACTTTTAATTACTACAGGGATGTGACTTTCATCCATCGTTCGATTAGCTAACAAAGGTAGTCCATAGAACGCTCTATACTCATTTAATGCATCTTCTAAAGGTTTTAGAATCGGCACGATTCCGTACTGATTACCCTTACCAATAACTTCAATCCATAACTTGTTATTTCTGTAAAAAAAATCCTGCATTGTTGCACCATTCAATTCACACCTACGACAAGCGGTATAGAGCAAAAACAATATAGTCCATTTCATTCTTACCTTAAATTCAATTTCACTATCATTTTCAGATGGTAGTTCATTGATATATTTGATAATTTGCTGACATTCTGGTTTATTTAAATATCTAGAAATTGGCAAACCTTTAACTTTACTTTCTATATTAACTTTTTTTGGGTATGGATTTTTTCGCAAATATTTAAATTCTGTTAATTCAGAGAAGAGTTGCCGAAGGATTTGAATATTATGATTTATTGAATAAACCGTTAAACCCTCTTTAAACGGACGCCATTCATGGTGTTTAAAATGCCGACGATTTCCGCACCAAGTAGGATCAGGTGCTTTCATAAAGTCTATATACTCAAAAATATCACTCCTTGAGATATGTTTAAGCTTAATTTTCTTAAATCTCATCCAGAGATAAAACCTAAAAACCACTACTCGATAGGTCACAAACGTGTTTGGTGAACCTTTTCTTTCTCGCAACCAATCGGCTAATCGAATAGCATCTTTATCGGAACCGTCAAAAACTGGATTGTCAAGAAAATATGGCTTAATTGTAAGAATAATTTGATTAAACATAAAAATACTCCTTTAAAAAGCTTACTTTATCACAGAAGCTTAAGGATATTTTTAGTTGACGTTTGACAAAATGAATTACATGGTGTAGAATATCAGAAGTACTCAAGAAATTGAGCACTGTTTCGCGACGAGATGGAGCTTTGACGGTAACATCTCTAGTGAAACTACGTGAATTTTCATCGGACTATTAAAGAGTTGGAGCTCAATAATAATCTACTTACCTTAAGCACAAGGATCAGTATTATGTCTAATGCACCCGAGAATTATAACATATCTAAATTAATTTGCAACAATATTATTCCAAATAATGTGTATTTAAATTGCGACAGTTCACCAAATGAAAAAACAGGGCTTAATTTATGCAACTTAGAGCAGAATATCCGTTATAATCCGTACTATAGCGAAAGCCACCCATCAGAATACTCAATAAATACGACATATAAACAGTTAGTTAGCAAACAAAGTGCAACAGCAGACGATGTTGCTAAAACAGCGCTAATTGAAGACGTAACCTATACCATTTCCCCGTTCATACATGTACCATTTCCACAACAAAATTCCAGCTATTTAGCAACGCCAACAACCATAACCACTGCAAACCAATACACTAAGATCGTTACTATCGGTGATAATAAACTCACCGTATCATTTCAAAATCCAGCGGATGTTTTACCCTCTGGAATGTACCCAAGAAGATTTTTTTCATACCTCTGCAAATCAGTAATATCAACTCGCAAAAAAAATAAAATAATTAAGCTACCGCGCTCAAAATCTCAATTTTTTAAAGAAATATTAAAAATAAATTACGCATGTTGCAAAAAAGAGACAGATGCAATTAATACACAATTAAAAGCTCTTGCAAACTGCAATTTAACCATTGACTATAGCAACCCGAATGATGCTTCACGCCAACCTTATACTTCAATACAATTCTTTGATGGTGATTATTCATTCTTACATGATGATAGCCAACAGTGGCAAAGCGAAATCACATTAAGCGACGACATGTTCAAATTAATTAAAAACAATAGTGTACCTATCTCAGAACATGCCGTTAATACGTTCACTAGCGCCCGTAAGTTAGATGTATATAACTATTTTAGTTACCAAAATTATAATTTATACCAAAAAAATCTAAACAATGTCTATGACATTGATGAGCTTAAATATCTATTTGGCGGCGCAATTATTCAAACTTCCCACTTTAGACGTGTGTTCAAAAAAATACTAACTGACTTAAGAGAAATTTCGACCCTAGATATTATTAAAAAAGGACGACACACCTATGTTTTAATTAGCAATTCTGAAAGTCTACTCAAGAAAAAAGAACGTCGAAAAACCAATGTAGCTCATGTAGTCATTGAAACCGAACTAAAAATTACCGAAGATTTTAAACTCAAACTGGAAAAAGAAACCAAATCAACTAGTCTTGATGTTGAATCTGCTTGTCTATATGTTGCCAAGCGAATTAAACGCTGGGTTGAACGTGGTGGTAAACCAGTTAGAAACCAACATGCGTATTTACGTGATGTGCTTGCAAATCCAAGTTTTTACTATAAAGAAAAACAAACTCTTATTAAATTAACTCATCAATTGCAATTTAAGGAATACGAGGAATTACCCAAACCAGCACGCAAACAAGGCTTTGATGATCTGGTGCATAGAATTAAATTAACTCGAATTAGTAGCGTACCTACAGAACTTCAACCAGTATTAGAGCAATTGAAAACACCAGGGCGAATAATTATCAAAGACATGCCAAGCTTTAAATATATCGCCTATTTATTCTGGGCTTGGAACTTTGACAAGCGAATTGATGTTTGCGACGATTGTATGGGCGAACAGATGCTTTTAGATTTATTTAAGCATTTAGGCTAATTTTAATTATTGTTTGCCCCATGCCCTGGCGCCCTAAAACAGCGAAGCTATAATTTATTATTACAGTTGCCTTAGTTAGAAAAGTAAATTGTTAATTAGCGGTAATAAGTTGTTAGTTTGATTGTGTGTCAGGTAGCGGAGCGTGAGCTGTCCACAAACAACTAATGGCTTATGCCGGGTTGCGTAGCAAATTAATGGTTTGCGCTCTTATGTTTATATTTAATTTATATGCTTAATTATTTTAGATATTTTTATTTAACCATTAAAAAGAGAACTAAATGGATGACAAAACTTTTATACAAGAGTTAATTGACATAAAATCTAAAAGCTTGAGCATTGATGGCTCCCAAGAGAGATTAGCTATTTTAAATTTAAATTGTATTATCGAATACTCAACCAATGATTTTAATAAATTTATTAATACTGAATGCATTAAAAATGAGTCATTTACATCATTAGCACAATTAAAACCTCAGTACCAAAAAATTAATGAATTATTTACGTCATCTATCACAAATAAGTCTAAAATAAAATTCATTTACTTTCTGATTATTGACGAGGTTCTACAATCCAAAATTTTCGAGTTTCGTCCCATTACTAACCCTCAAAACAACCAAGTTGCAGCAATAATTGTCACTGTAAATGAATATCAAGAGTATGGGTTAATTTTCCAAGAGCTAAAACAAAAAAATGCTTTTAGAACTAACTTATGTTCAAAATTATTATTCACTAAAAATAGGCAAAAGAAATATTTAGCCTTACTCACCAATTTTCAATTAACTATATGCTATCTGCTGGTCCATAATTATTCAAATGATAGAATTGCTCAAATAATAAACTGTTTAGATTTAACTAGAAAGAAAAATACAACTAGAGCTGGCATTAATGCACAAGTTGAACGTATACGTGAAATTTACTCAATGCCTAGTAAAGAAGCACTAATTGAATTACTTCACTTTCTAAATTTACATATGTTTTTGCCGAAATCCATATTTCAAAATAAACTGTTAATTTTAAATTAAATTTAAAATACGCACAAATGTGCACTGTTAATTTTTGTACACAATACTTAAACTATCGTAATTTAGTTAAAGAAGTTTTTATGAAAATTAATCTATTCTCAATTTTATTATGTATCTCATCAATTGCTATGGCTTCTGATGTACTGATTGGGGATCCATTAGTACTCAATACCATTTATGATGAACACATTGGTATTCAAGACCCTCGGATTAGAAGCGTTATTTATGTTACTAAACATAACCTTGACTCATCAATTGAAATTCATTATAAAAATTATGATGGTAAACAGATTGCAAAAAACTTGGCTACTATATTTGACAACAATAAGCTTCAATTTAGCATGATTGAAGATGCAACTCAACAACAAGATAAAGTAATAATAAAAATCATTCAGGAATAAACATGAACGAGCAATATTTGCTAATGAATAAACTAGATGGGATAACAATTAAATTATTCCCAAACAAAACTCAAGCAACAGAACAAATAATGAACGCCTTGCACCTTAATTTGAAATCAAATTACAGCGATGTTGTCAAGAATGTTTTAAAAGTCAAACACTTATATATTAAACATAATGACAGTGCTAATTTAGAAGAATTGCTGCATTTTTATCAGCCAATGCTTGAGCAATATGAAATGGGCATTATTAACGATCCTAATGAGGCTATATTATTTAATGCTAATTTTGATACCAATTTAACGTTTAACTCACCTGATGATAAACAGCAATATATTAATGAATGGTTTAGGGTTAACACAGGGCGCGTTAACTTTGATGGTCTAACTGTAACTTTCAGCATCAAATTTGATGAAGAGTTAGCCGCTGTTGCTCGTAAGCAACTTAATGCACATAAATTAAACCCACAAGATGATCTTATGTATAACTTTATTGTACCGTCAGTTTCTGATATTGATACACAAGCAATAGATGAACTAAAACAAGCATTTAATAACTTTATTCAACATGTAGAAAAATCACTAGGAGAGAAAAATGAGTTGGTTTAAAAAAAATCCTGATCCAGAATTACAATTTCCACCTGTAAAGCAAAAATTAGAATTACCTAATCTAGCTAATGAGCAAGATGAGTCTTTATATTCACCACCTCCCCCAATGAGTGCAAACCTCAGATCTGCTGACGAAGCACAACCACCGTTGCGTCAAAGCTTATCTCCTGAGGAGCTAAATTTAATCGTTCAAAAATTAAAGACTGGAGTTGTTGAAGATATTATTCACCATTCTTTATTTCTCACGAGCCTTGCACATGAATTAGAAAAGCGCGAAGAACTGCATATAAACATTGTTAAAAAATGCCTAGAGTCACTTGAAGCTAAGTACGACATTACACCAACTCAAATATATCGTGACAAAATCACCACAGCTCAAAGCACTTTAGAGTCATTAAATACAGGCATAGAGAAACAATCTGAAGTGTTTAACTCATTTAAAGAGGCATTAACAGAACTACAACAACATTCATCGCAAGAATATCAAAAAAATCTAACCCACATAACCAATACTATTCTTGACAAATTTAAACTTTAGGAAACCATAATGCTTAATAAATATACTTTAATATTAATTTCAAATTTGGTTATTGCTGGTAGTTTTGCAGACGGATTATATGATAATTACATTCCATCACCTGCACCATCAACAGATGCAAGCCAATCTCCTTTAGATCGTAATTATACAGTCAGTAAGAATGTGTACAGTATTAATCAAGTTGTTTCAATTTTAAACAACCTTGGAGTTAATTCTAGGGTTGTTAATCAACAAGAAAACTCACCTACTGATATTTATATTAAATCCAATACTACCATTAGAGTATTTATTAATAATGCTGCCAATCAATTTGGTTATAGTTGGTCATATCAAGATAATAGTGTTGTGTTTACTGCATTAAACCCAGTAAAACCTAAGCCTGCGGTAGTTGTTACACCACCTCCTGCACCGCCTGTAAAACCAATAATTATACCAGCACCAGTTGTCGCACCAGTTCCAGTAGCAAAACCAGTAGTAGCTTCATTATTAGCGGCTGAAAGTAAGCCAATCAAAGCACCAGTACCACAAATAACAATTAACAATAACTGGGTTGTAAGCATTAAAGACAAGACAATTCGCAATACTATGATGCGTTGGGCCAAACAAGCCAATTATCAACTTGAATGGCAAGTTAAGGCAGATTTTCCAATTACATCAAATTGGCCAATCACGGGTTCTTTTGAGGATGCGGTTAATCAGGTGTTAAAAGCATCACGCAATACTGATACACCAATCAAGGCGCAATGGTATTCACAGAACAATGTAATCGTAATTGTTCCTTTGACTAATAAAAATAATTAAGGATTGTTAACTATGAAATTAAAACAGTTATTCGTGGCGCTTGCAACTTTTGGATTAATGTCTTGTTCAATTACGTCATTACCTGGGGATGTAAAAAGTAGTTTAAAAACTACTAATGAAAATATTGAATCTGCCAACACTAAGATCCAAAATGTATCTAACAATCAAAATGATAGTTACATTGAGAAAATGAAGGGCGGTTACTTTGGTAATTCAACCATTGCTACCAAAGACACGGATTTTTTGCCACCAGTATTTAATGATCCAATCCAAATGGATCGCACTTTCTTTTCTATGCGCCAAGTAGCTGATAACATTTCTAAGTTAACTGGAATTCCAACGCTAGTTGATGCGGATGGGATTAAAGACTTAAGTATTCGTGTTACTCAACAATCAGGTAATTTAGTTGATTTACTGAATAGCATAGCGGCACAAACTGATACGGCGTGGTCATATAAAGAAGGTAAAATAGTTTTAAGTGAAACTGAAACGCAAACTTGGTTCATAAAAGGAATTCCTGGTGACATTCAGGTACAAAATCAAGTTAACTCAAATTCTGGTATCCAAGGACAATCAGGAGGATCGGCTGCAACGGCAGGACAAGGCGGAGGTGGTCAATCAACCTCGCAATCGCAAAGTCAATCGCAGCAATCTTCTGTTCAAAATATTCAATATAATTTAGCTAATAGCTTGTGGGATAATTTCGAGAAGTCAATTTCTTCAATGTTATCCAAATCTGGTAAATTATCTATCATGCCAGCTAGTTCATCAGTAACAGTATCAGATCGCCCATCGGTAATTTTAAAAGTTGGCAGTTTTGTCAAAAAACAAAATGACATGTTAAAACGCCAGGTGCAAATTGATGTGCAAATTTTTGCAGTTGAAACTAATAAAACTGATAACTATGGTATTAACTGGAATCTACTACTTAAAGGCGCTAATGCGAGTTTCTCAATTAACGGTGCGGCCGCAGCTGGTTCCTCTGCTGCTGGTGTTGCTGGTGGATTATCACCTGTGTTTATCCCAACCGCCGCAACTCAATCGTTTACGATTGGTGCAACTTCAGGAGATTTAACTGGTTCACAATTAATTATGAATGCGTTAAGTACAGAAACTAATTCATCATTAGTTACTACGGCCGCAGTTACAACCCTAAATAATCAACCAGCTCCAGTTCAAGTAGTTGAACAGCAAAGTTATGTAGCTTCCGTATCAACCACTCAAGTTGCTCAAGCTGGAACGCAGAACTCGCTTACACCTGGGCAAATTACCTATGGATTTGTGCTTAATATTTTACCTGTCATTGAAGACAATGGGTTAGTTAATTTACAAATTTCTGTGAATCTATCATCATTAAAAGCCTTAACTACCTTTGGCGTAACTGGCGCAACCGTGCAGTTACCTGATATTGTGCAACGTAATACAATGCAGAAAGCCACTTTGCGGGCTGGTGATACTTATGTGTTAACTGGATTTGATAGTGATTTCAACACAATTACCAATACTGGTGTTGGTGGTGTAACTAACTGGTGGCTTGGTGGTGGGGTGTCTGCGCAGAAGACTCGCTCACGCTTAGTCGTGCTTGTAACCCCTCGCATTGTGAATATGTAGCCATACCATGAAATTATTAGAAAAAAATGGTCTCAAATATTTAACTGGCATGTTTTGGCAAATTCCTGATGAGGGTAAACGTGCGATTAATGTATCCAAGTTAATTAAAGAAACCAAAATGAATTGGTGCTGCAAGATTAAAAAAATTAAGCTAACGTACGGTTTTTGCACTAAAAATGACCTTGGCGATAATAAAAAAGTTGCATCACTTGCTCAATATATCGTGGAATGTTCAAACGTTTCTGAGCGAACTGAAGATTCAATCATTTGCTTTAAGTTTAAAAACGCTGGTGAGATGGATGAGAACAATCAACCATTAGAACAATCACAGTATGGCTATGTCGTTTTTATGAACGGTACTATCTGTCCTGACGACGGCGAATATGTCTCAGATATCACGATGTTACGGATCGCGATCTTGAAGAAGCTTAAAAAGCATAATATAAATATTTTGCATTTACCTTTTGATGTTGCAACTGAATTGCTTAATATTTATGAGCAACTATCCGTTTCATTTGACGATGATGAAATGTTACTTAGCCTAATTTTTAATTCGTCATTCCATAATATTGAGCCTTTACACCAACTAATCAAAACCAATGCTGATTTAGAACAAAAATTTGGTGGATTGCTTAAGTCTCGCGCAATAATTCGCTATCAGGCTAATTCTGATAGTTTTGATGAACAACAAGTTGAAGCCAGACGACGCAATGAAACTATTGTTCACGTGTCCAGATATGCTGAGTATAAACCAGGGACGCAATATGAGGGCAAATCAACCGACGTTGTAACTATTCGCAAATTAATTAAAGATTATAAATTTATTCAACAAATGACCGATACTCGGCAAACTCGTGATGATCTTACAATTATCGCAGAGTATATTTATGCTTTTCCGATTGATTCGAACGAAATTTACTGGCAAAACGCTAAATTAAAAGCAAACTACGCCAAAGCATTAATTAAACCTTTAAACAGCGTTGCGGGTAAAAGTCTGCGTTATGGCATTTTTGCGGCAGTAGTACTTTTTGTTAGTTTTGGTGGTTATTATATGACGACTCCTGACCTAATTAAAGATGACGACACCGTTGAAGAAGCAAAACCAATTGTACCAACGGCTGTAGCTCCAGAGCAATTAATTAAAGCTTGTGTGCTTAGTAATGATAAGTACTTTGCACCGAGTGATTTTATTTTACAACAAATTAAATGTAACTCAATGGGATCAACCTTGACTTTTAACACACCTGAAAATACTACGCTGTCGCAGTTTATTGCCTTTGCTGGTGGTGACAAATCAGCTTCACTTAATGGTAAAGTTGGCATCATTACCAAACAGCAACTAATTCAACCAGGTGTATTCAAATCGGCTGCACGCGATGTTGTCATTAGTAATTTACAAAATGCATCCTTAAATTACAGCATGACTGTTGGTTTACCATCCGATGCCACTACTAAAACATTTACAATTAATTCAAAACTATCTCCAGTATATTTATTTAATCACGGCGTTTTAAATAACGTTAGGCTATCGGACATTTCGATGGCGTTAGATTTACAAACTGGCAGCTACACTTGGACAATCATAGGAGAAATTTAATGTTAAAACCACTATCAGCAATCTTAATTCTTTATTCAGCTATATCGTTGGCCGCTCCAGCTCCAGCCGCAACTAATTTAGTGCCAGCTGGTAATAAAGTGGAGTCGGCTCCAGTTATTGCAAAAGTAAATGCATCATCACCAACTATTGCCGCTCAAAATCTTGAGGGTATTGATAAAACTTCACGCGATATCTTAGATACTAACCGTCAGATCGAGTTGGCCAAGAAAAAGAATGAACTCCGCAAGGAAGCTGCTGGAGGTGAGCAAGTTAGCTCAAGTACAGGTGGCGCAATGAATACCAATTCACAAACTACCGTGCTTGGTGTGTCAATTAATGGCGCGGGAAAACGCTTCGCAACTTTACAATTTGCTGATGGCGGTACTTTGGATGTTGAGCTTGGTTCAAAAGTCGGTAAATATATTGTTAAAGATATTGAAATCAATAAAGTTGTTCTAGGTTCAGCATCTAAAAAATCTAAAGGTGGAATTGTTCTAAATCGCTTTTATGAAAATAATTCAAAACCAAAAAATCCGCAAAATTCAGGCAGCAATAACTTTACATCTTTCACACCTTCGCCTGTAACTACGGATGCCAATATGTCGGGTATGCAAACAGTTCCACCTATTGTTTCAGTTCGTTGATTAGGAGTAATTAATTATGTATGATTCTAGCGTTAAAGTTTTAACCGCCAAAGGTGGTAGTCAACAACTCCCACCATCTTTGTACGATTATTTGTGTTTAACCGCAGATCGTAAGCTTTTTGTTAACGATGCTTATCCTAATCATGCTCAAGTCTTAAATAAAATCTCATATTTTAGACAAGTTGGATTATTTGATGGTAATCCAATTCCTATTGCTCCAGCTGAAATTCGTGCGTTTTACGATAAGTCCGCGCGTAAAACACAAGAGTCATCGCAATTACAACGTGATATTGCCGATTTATTTGCAAAAGCGGCCAGTCAGAATGTTAGTGATGTGATGATTAATGTGCGTAAGATGGAAACGTTGATTCAATTCAAAACTTCAGGTGATTTACAACTTATTCATGAATATACCGCTGAACATGGCCAAGCAATGCAAAAAGCTATCTTTATGACGATGTGTGAACAAACAGGTAAAACCTTTCAGGCTAAGACAGCGCAAGAAGCGCGGATGAAATCCATGTATTTGCCAGACAATATTTCTGGGTTGCGGATTGCTACTCAACCAACCGATTCTGGTACTTTGTTGGTTGCACGGTTACTAAAAGAAGTAGATCAAAACGATATTTCACTGACTAAGTCTGGTTATGCACAATTTCAGGTTGATTTAATTGATGATGCAACGAGTAATACGGAGGGAATTATTGTATTTGCTGGTCCAACTGGTTCAGGTAAATCCACTACGATGTCAGGAATTATGGCGCAGGCAATTAAAATTAGTCAAGGTACCAAGCATGTAGTAACAATTGAAAATCCCGTGGAGTATTTAATCTCTGCACCTGTCCAAAGCCGCCGCATGATTGGCGATAAATTAGTGGTTAAAGAGATTCGCTCTCATGCAATTCAAATTCCAATTACTGGTGCTGGATCTAAAAAAACTAAAGAGAAATTTGGTGACACGGTGCGTTCATTGATGCGGTTAGCACCAGATATTATTATGATTGGTGAAGTGCGCGATGGCGGGTCAGTTAAAGCCGCGGTGGATGCTTCGCTTACTGGACATTTTGTAGTTACTTCAACTCATGCGAGTTATGCAATGCAAATTTTAAAACGTCTCATGACGGTTGGCGCGACAGGTGATGAGCAAATTAGTAAGGACGAAGTTTGTGATGCCAGCGTTTTTACATGTTTTATATGCCAACGCTTAGTTAAATCTCTATGCCAACATTGTGCACGTCCATTAATTGATCACATGAATGAATTGGATCCTAAGTTAATTGAACGTCTTAATCAAGTTTATGACGGTGATTTAACTGGAATTAAAATTTATGGCGACGGCTGTCCTAAATGCAGCGGGTTATTTAGTCGAACGGTATTAGCTGAAATCATTAATACCGACCAACGCTATATGGAAAACTATCTTCAATCAATTTACAGTGCTGAAACCTATTGGTTAGAAAAACTAAAAGGCATCCCAATGAAAGCACATGGCTTAATTAAAGTTAAGAATGGCATTGTGGATCCACGGCATCTTGAAGGAGTCTTAGGTAAAATTAAATTAGATGAACGTATTGATAAAGAATACTTCAAACAATTAATTCTCCAGGAGTCGCAACTTGAACATTAACAGCAAGATTTTGGATATCCAGAATAATTTAGCGGAACGTAGTAAGAAAAGCGCGTTTACTTATGCAAAACGCATGGCCTTTTACCGCAAGCTTGAACGGATGACTGGAGAACCAGCCGCAGTACCGATTAATGAAGCATTAATGGAATTGCAGGCGCTTGAGGAAATAAAAGGCCGCAGATCTAGCATGTGGTACATGCTAGATGATGTAATGGTGCAATTGCGTAGCACTAAAGACTCATTTACAACTTGTTTGTCTAAATATATTCCTGAAAATGATCAGATGGTATTGGCTGCCGCTGAACGCGATGATATTACATTGGGATTTAAAGCTCTAATTGATAGTAATAAAAAATCTCGAATAATGAAACAAGCGTTTATCTCTGCAGTCAGTTACCCGCTATTTCTTGTTGTTATGATTATTCTGGTAGTCACAGGTTTTAGTATTTGGATTATACCGCAGTATGCAGAAATGATCACAGCAGAAACTAAGTTGTCAACTGCGTCGATGGCATTAATCGCTATTTCACATTATTTACCAATTTGGTTACCGCTTATTGTTGGTTCAATGGTTAGTTTAGCTATCTTCATTATTTGGGCATTACCAAATTTGAATAAATATCGACTTAAATTAGAAAATCTACCACCATTCAATATGTATCGAATTATGACAGGCGGAGCTTTTATTTTTGCATTGAATAGCTTAAGTAAAGCTGGCTATGCACCTCAAGAGGCATTAGGTGAAATGCGTGACTCGGTTAAACCATATTTACGGCATAGAATTGATGTGTATTTGGATCTAATGGCCGATGGGAAAGATTTGGGAGAAGTTTTATATGAATCACAATTGAATTTCCCAGATGAGGAGATGGTTAAGGAATTATCCATTCAAACTAAGTACTCTGATGAAGATAATTCATTAGAGATTTTATCGGAAGTTTTGCATGAAGATGGTCTGGAGGTAATAAAAAAACAAGCCAAAACAATAAATACAATTATCACTCTGGCGGTAATGATAACTATAGCAATGCTCTACATTGGCGTTCTAGTGCTTGGACAAGATGTTGGCAGTATGAATAACGCTTCTACTTTTTAAGGTAAATAAAAATGACAAAAATTACTAATAACAAAACAAACAATAAGCTTAACTTGAATAAAAAACAAGCTGGTTTCACGCTAATCGAATTAATGGGTGGCCTAGCAATCATTGCAGTTGCTTCTTTCTTTATCGTAAAAGGATTGGGTAACGCATCGGATAAGCGTAATTCACAACAAATGATTAATGATGTTAACTCAATGTCCTCAACAATTAAATCAAAATTTGGTTCAGCTGATGATAACTACACCTCATTAAGCAATACGACTGCAATTAAAATGAATATTAATAGTGGTACGGCAGTAACAACCAGTGGGACTACACTTAAAAATCAATTCTCTGGCGGTTTAGTAACTATTGTTGGTGACGCGACCAATGGTCAAACCTTTACGATTACTTATGCTGGTGTACCAACTGAAGTCTGTCAACAAGTTATTGCTGGAATTGGTGGTACTGGCTTTCAAAAGATCACAGCTGGTGGTACAACTGTTTATGATGCTATTGCGGGAACAATGATTAAGCCATCAACAACGGCTACGGCTTGCGGAACTAATGCAACTGTAGCGATGGTCTTTACAGCAGGTTAATATGCCAACAATACTAATTAGCGCTTTATTAATTTTAACCGTTGGACTGGGCTTTCTAGGGTCATCACGCTATGATCCTAGTGAAGCTCATAACTCAGCTGTGATTACTTCAAAAATGACTGCTAAAAATGCATTTATGTATAGCTCATTACTGAATCAATATGCCATTGCACAACCAACGATTACTAAGGCGCTAGTTAATGTTAATAGTTTAAGTGGGTATGCTTCAACAGGAGTACACCCGCTTTTAAACTATCAAATGATTATCATAACTTACCGCAATCAACGCTATTTAATTAATTCATGGGATATCAGCTCAAAATCAGGCGTAAACGTAGCAGATGTTCTTGGCGACTTAGCGGCTATTGCAAGCACTAAAATCTATCAAAGCGATAAAACCTACTGGCAAGTGCCTGTGGTCGGTGTAAATACAAGCTGCAACCTTAGTCAAGTATCATATATTGACCCAATTAAAAAAAATGGTACGCTAGCATTATTCAATAGCTTATGCAATTTAACTCAAGCGAATTTAGGTGTTGCACTTAAAAAATACGTGATTTTTACGCCAATTATCAACTTTTAAAAGACCAAAAACATGACTAAGAACTTAATTTCTTCTAATAAAGGCTTTACACTTATTGAATTAGTAGGTTCATTGGTTGTACTGGGGATTATCGGTGTTGGAATGAATAAACTATTGAGAGAAGTGCATCAGAATTCTATTAATCAAAACCAAGCGGAACAAATTACTTCAATTGCAAAAACCGCATTAAACTATATTCAAATTAATTATGTTTCAATCTACAAACAATCAGCGGCAACGCCAATATACATTCCTTGGACAACATTATCTAGTGCAGGATATACGCCAGCTGGAGCGACGAATTCACTGCGTGGAGAAACGCCTTGTGTACTTGTCATGCAGACCAATCAAAAACTTACTTCATTACTTTACTTTGTTAAAACATCAAGCAATGCAAAAGTGCATGAGACTGAACAAAGTAGGATTGTTGCGCGTAAAGTTGGAGCCGCGGGAGCAGTATTTTTTGACGGTACTAGCGTTGGTGGAACATTCAATACTTGGCAATTTCTTAACGTCGGATTACTAAATGCTGGAGCTTGCGGTGGATCAACAGTACAGGTAAATAGCATCTTAGTTAATCTAAGTTTAATGAGTGATTTTAATCCCAATACTGAAAGTGATAATACAGTACGTAGAATTCAAGATACGGCAACAGCACTCGGTAATAAAGAAAATTACAACACCATTTCAACTGACATCTCGTTACATCATTTAGCTGGAGCTGGTACTGCGGAGAGTTATCACAAATTAATTTTAAATTCAGTAACAGGCATGGCATTAGGTAGTGATGCAAATCATAAGGGCGGGATTGTACTGCAAAATGGTTCTTTTACAGCGAATACCATTATTCCCGCTGGTAACCAAAACGGTACGCAAGGACAAATTAAGCCGGGTGCAGTTTGTAGCGCTAGTTCTTTAGGAACTTGGGCAAGTCAAAATAACACCACTGACTTTGCGGCACAAACAACGTCAAATCAATTACAGTGTGCTTACAACCAATATTCTTGTATTGGGAATGACCCTAATGGACAAGCTAGATCAGGTTACTGCTATTTACCAATTGCAAATAATAAAGTCACTATAAACAATAGCAGTGCGGATGCAAGTTGTCCTGCTGGATACACGGTTGCAGCAGATGTTAGCAATAGTGGCTCATATTGTAGTTGTCCATCAGGCACACAAAGCGGAGCCATATATTTCACTTACGATGCCTATGTAGTTAATGGCATGCAAATTAGATTAGGCGCACATGGTTATTGTGCTTGTACAACCAGCACTGGGCGTGCAACGATCCCGAAACTAAAATGCACTAATAGCACCCCAACAGTAACCTATGCAAGATAACTGGAGTAACGAATGAAAAAAAATAAAGCCACAGGCTTCACGTTAATCGAATTAATGGGTGTTCTTGCTCTTGTAGGAACTATTACATTCTTCACCATCCAACGAACCAATCAAATTAATCAAATGACGTTTGCCACACGTTTAGCCACTGAAACTTTAGGTTATTCAAAAATGGCTAACCGTTTTATAAATAATCGCTATCAAGACATTTATTCAATGACTAAAACTACACCAATAGTGGTTAGCTGGGATCAAATCACTACTGAAATTAAAACCCCAATGATGCCAAAACATAATTTACAAGGCTTAAGCCCTTGTGTGTGGATTACTCAATCAGGCAATCAAATTCAACCGTATTTATTTTTTGTGAATCCAACTACTGGCAAATTCACAAAACCAACGCCAGATTTGGCACTGGATGTTATGCAAAGAATCGGGCCACAAAGTGGCTATGTTGAAAAAAATAACATTGCTTATGGATTGTACAAAGGTTGGCAATATCCAGTTAGCTCATTTTCTACAAATTCATGCGCTGGATCCACAATTTCTCCAGACTCAATAGTTATGAATTTAGGAATGATGCAAGACCTACACATTCCGCTACAGCCCGATGTTTCATTACACCGTCCAGAAGACATCACTGCTCCACAAGGTGATGCCAATAACTCGAACACCATGCAGACTAGCTTGGATGTTGCTGATATAGACAAGTATACGCATATTGACCACCCCAATCGGATTGTGTTTAACAATGCTACCAATGTTGGGCTACAAGCGGCAAGCTCATATAATCTGAATGGGAAAGTAATAACTCCGCCACAAGATCCAAAATTAACCACACTAGGTAGCCAAAATAACCTATTAATCGTTCGCAGTGGCTCACTTGAGTCTGATGCAATTAAAAACACACCAGATCAAGGTGCTTTTAGCGCCAACACGATTCAACCAACGATGCGCGTTGATCAGGGCACTTCCTGTGATGTAAGTCAAATTGGAGCGGTTGCGATAATGAATCCTAACCCAACTAATGCATTCCTCCGCAGTTTAGCCTTATGTACTAGGAATCCTGTTTATTGCTCTAATGCTAGTGATCTTGATGGCAATATCCCATGTTGGTTACCAACAACCTCATACTCAATTATTTTTGATCATGCACTACCTGATTACTCAGTTAACTGCGCCACTATGGTCGCGCCAGGCTTTCATATTGTACCAGGCAGTATTACTTACGTTGCTGGACCAGGACCAGGGGCTTTTGGATTTAACCCTGGCACGTGCTGTCGTTGGAATCCAGAAAATGTTTACTCAACAAAGAGTGAACAAGGAGTATCTGGATTTATTGATTTATATAAATCATCGGCTAGATTTGGTTTAACGGTTATTCAAGGCGAAAAGATTGTTCAGAAGTATGGCGCAGTGCGTGATGGAGATTTTTGCCCAACAGATTGCGGCAATTACTACGTATTTACTCCAGTGCGGATTACTGGCGTAACCTGTTCAAATGATACTTCGGACTTTGAATATAATGTTCCAGGAAATTAATCTCATTTTATGCACATTAATTATGTGCGTGTGCCGTGATTGTGGTATAATATCTTATTCTTAAAAGGAGAAGTATTATGTCAAATTCTAGGCTGCATATTGTGATAGGTGATGATTTAAATGATGCAATTCAAGCTATTGCAGATTTAAATAAGGTAAAAAAATCTGAAGCAATTCGTTGCGCGATTGAGCAGTATGTTCAAACTCAAAATGAATTACATGATGGTAGAGAAAGCGCTGAAAAGTTATTGGCCTATATTGGTAAATTAAATCATAAAATTACAGATGGATTAACCTTGCAACGTGAAATTCGAGCTAATGGAGTATCAAAATGATTGCATTAATTGATTCAAATATCATTTTAGATTTTTTAATGAATAACCCATTAGCAGTTAAAGAAGTTACACAATATAAAAAAATCCACGTTAGTATAATTTCATACACAGAGGTAATGAGCATTTTAAATCCTGAAGACCATGCGATTGCGAATAAATTCTTCGATGAAGTTGAAATTATTCAAATTGATAGACAAATTGCGGATGCCGCAGCTAAAATTGTTAGTCAAAAAGTAACAACGTTTTTAGATGCCGTAATTATTGCTACATCAATGGTAGAGAATATCGTTTTAGTCACTCGCGATGATTCTTTAGCTTATAGCAATCATCCGTATGTTAGACGTCCATATTAAATTGAAAGTGAAATATCATGATTAAAAATAAAAGTCTTTTATCTGTTACATTATTATCATTAACCTTAGTTGCATGTAATGGTGGTGGAGGCGGTGGTGGCTCATCAGCAGCTCCAGAAGAGGCTCATACTCCGTTAGCCTATAAAATTGTGCAAGTTGATCAAGATGGATTTAGTGATACGTTCAGGGCGAATGATAAAATCATCTTAGATTTGCGCCCACTTAACAAATGGTCATACTATTATGTTTACTTTACCAACAATCAAACATTTCCTTTAGTTAACGGCGTAAGTGTTACCAATACTGATCCAACTAACGGCAGTGGCAGTCAATCATGGACTAATGTCATTGCTCAACCTAATGATCCACTGGATTGTAAAAATACCAAACCACTAGCGGTTGGCGCACAATGTCGTGCTCTAGTGAGATCTGTAAACGCAGCGGCTAGTCTACCTCCATCTCAACAAGTAGAAAGTTTCAATACTCTTTTAAATTATGGTTACTGTTGGGCAGATGCACAAGTTTCTGACGGTTATGCTTGTAATAGTTCTGGTGGTGGTATGTTATTTTGGCCAAGTATTAGTATCCCATCAACTGCTGGCGTATGGACGCAAGCATCCAATGGTGACTCTGGAACCCCACAAGGACTAACGCTCGATGGCAGTTTTCTATTTGCTGCTTCTGGTCTAGGGACAAGCTCTAAATACTCAATTACTTACAATCAACAAAATGGTACGGCTTGGGTTAACCTTGAAAGCCCTGTCCAAGTTTTTGGGTATGTTGGTAATAACTTAAATAAAATGTTCACTTATGCATTACAGCCGATTGGACAGTCGGATGGTGTGTTATGGGCACAGAATGCGGGTGGCATGTTCTATGATCAAGCAGTTTATCAATATGGTGCAAACCTTTACTACTCAGTCCCAACTTGGTTGGAATTAGATGATGTAAGTATTTCGAAGTACAATAAGTTTACTAATGGGCTAGATGGTGGCTTATACCTTACTGGGGGATCTAATACAAACTATCGATTTAATGGCACTTCATTCATTGCTTTAAATATGCCATTGTGTACTAAACCTGGGCCGCTTGGCTGTAATATGACAGTGCAAGCAGTGGCAGTCGATGGCACAATAGTTAAATCTGAAGGGTGCTTTAAAACAACTGACGGGATTAATTATACACTTACTCCATTTAGCGGCGCAGTTGAATCAGCACCATTTTTCACAATGTGGAATGACAAAGTATGGGCATGGGATGATGCAAATAATGGACGAGAAGTTGATACGGACAAATGCATTATTAATCCATATCCTAAAATGATTGCTGCTTCTTCTTTACCACAACAAGGCTCCCTAAATAGTACCACTAACGGGTATTTTATGGCCAGCGGTAACATGTACTTTTACCCACCAGATAGCTACTGGAAATAATAAGGATCCTTCATGAAAAAACGTGGTTTCACTATAATTGAGATGTTATTTGCCTTAGTCATTTTTGCAGTTTTAAGTATATTCTACTTCAAAAACAATAACAGCGAGATTGACTTAAGACGCTCCAAAGCATTAGCTGAACAAGCGAATGTGCATGCTAAGACATTCATCAACTATTTAGTTGCGAACGAAAGCTCAATAAGTGCGACCACTTCAACCACGGCTCCAATTATTATATCCATGGATCAATTAATAGCTTCAGGTAATGTACAAACTGTTACAGGAGTTAATTTAATTAGTCAAAAACCTTGCTTATCCATAATCAAAAATGGAGCTACTAAAAAAATTGAAGCTATCATGTATTATGTTGCAGCAAAATCTAATCCAACAATCTCCAGTGAATTTCTTCAAAAAGCAGCGCTTTCATTAAATGAATTAGCTGGGGTTTATAATGGTTCAGGTGTAAAAACTAGTAGTTGGAATTTACCATCCAGTAGTGTCTATTTTTTAAATTCTGGTCAATGTGTGTCTGGCTATTCTTTAAGACCTAACAGCTTAGTTGTAAACCTTAATTTATACCCTGAATTCAATCATTCAATTCACCCTGATATTGGACTACATCGAATACTTGACCCCAACAAAGCAACTAAACCACTAGGTACACCAGGTAACTTAAATACTAGTTTGACTGATATTGTTACCAATGGTAAAGATCTGTTATTAAATAACACCGCAAATTTGAAGTTGACTGCCAATAATCCGTATTCATTAGGAGTTAACGGAGCTAATTTATCTGCCAACACCATTGAAGCAACTTCGGCAATCGGATCTGGCACACAATGCAATCCATCAGATGAGGGAACAATCGCTCGCCAAGGTGATTTCAATGTTGGTAATACCCAATCAAATGTTGTTTGTTCGTATAATCCATTACTTTGTCCTGGCACTGGCTATTGTTACACCCCAGTGCTTAACAATACTATTATTTATAAAGATGTTAGTAATTCTGGCTGGATGGGTACTACTTTCACGTGTCCAGCTCACGTTCCGTACTTGCAGTCTGCAACTGCCTATCAAGCAGGAAATCCAAATCCTTACATAACATATCAAACGTCCAGCTGGAATAATTATACTATGGCCAGAGGAGCAATTGCTCATGGCAACTCAGGATGGAACTGCACCAATTGGCAAGTTAATTACCAATATCCTTGCAAATTAGGTGTTCCTGTAAATTGGGAAATATCAGACATGTGCGTTCCTGGAGGTACATTTAATCCACGAGGTCAATGTATTGGATGGGCTCGTGGTAAACCTTGTACAGACGAAGGACTACAAGGTTTAGCTCATACTTGTACTAATTGGACTCCACCACCCCCAATTTACATTAACAGTGCTACCTGTACTAGTAAATTAATAATTAAAGCTAACTAACTATTTTAAAGGATATGATATGAATAAATTGCGTAAAATCTGTTTGAGTGCATCAATTGCCGCTCTGATTGTTGGCTGTGGTGCTGGATCTAACACAAATCCAACCCTTGGAGCTAATACCTACTACTCAGCGGCCTATGACACATACTATCAAATAGAAAGCTCAACTAATGGTGGAACACCGACATATACTTTTAGTGCGACAACATCCAATGGCGATTATCTTAATCAAATACCATTAACAACCAATGGCACAAACAACTATTCATTCCAAACGACGGTATCAGGTAATGCCGCCACAGGTAATATTAGCATTAATAATGGACAATTAGGATTTGCTATTAATTATGGTAGCGGCGCTTACGCAGATTTTGCGAGCAATAATCCAAGTAATCAATCAATACCAAATGGCACTTACACAACACTTTGTGATATTACCAATCTAAGCGCTTGTACAGTCACCATCAATAATAACGCAATAACAGTTACTGAATACAATACCAGTGGATCATCTGTAAATCTTTGTACCACCGCTTCGATGACGCAAACTACATCTAATTATATTAACCCGTACTTATGGGGCTTTAGCTGTGGAACTCAAGGCGGTAATGGACCAACTGGGATTTGGTATGCCATGCCATTTGCGGCCAATGGTGTTACAGGAATCATGATTGCTGAGTTTAATCCAAACCTTAATAGCAACGATCTAGGAACTGATGAGGTTGCATTCATTCAACCAGCAGATCAAAATGGCGTTACGCCACTAGGTAATTACAATTATGCTTATCAAGGTTGGACTTCTGGGCAAGTCGGAATTTCTTCAGGTTCATTCTCAAGCGGATTTTTAACTAATCCAACATTAGGCGGTACTTGTACTTTAGTTTATGGCCAATTTTATAATTACCGCATGAATGGCTTTGATACTTGCACATTCAGTGGTTCTGGCAGCACAAATTTCTATAATATTGTTGGTAATAATACTATGAATATTTACATGGACAGCTTTAGTGGGTTTTATTTCTAAATATAAAGGACGCATTAAACATGTTAAACACACTAAGCAATCTAAACATATCAAACATATCAGTGTATTTATGCATTGCATTTTTTGTAATTAGTATTGGTTCACGTAATTATATTTTTGCAAGCTTAGATAAGCAAATAACCCCAGCTAATTCAACTATTCATTTAAGTAAGTTGCTTGTAACTTATCTTATTTTTAACTTTGTTTTTTATTTAATTTGTGCTATTACATTATTTACAACAACAATTTCGTTTATGATAAGTGGTACTCTTTTTATTTTAATAGTTGCTGAACATATATTAATTACAAGACCACTAAAGTTAAAAATTAAAACATTAACCTCAATGAACACACCCAAAGGAAACTAATATGAAAAAAATCTTAATCGGTGCCGCAATTGGCTTAATCTTAGGCGGTTGCTCAACAGTACAATATCAAACTTCAACGCGCTGCATTAATTACAGCGTAACAGGTGATGATGTGTCCTGGACACCAATCAAATACTACCAAGACAAAACAGATCTTTATATGGAGCTACCTGAGTCAACTAAATTTGTACCAAAGTTACAAGTAATTGATACCGAATGGGATGAGGCTTCACTTGTTCCATACACTTACAATCAAGAAACCCATACTTTGAGAATTCAAGACAATTATGACCTATATTTACTTTCTAGGAGCGACGCACTGGATATTCACCGTGATAAACTGTATATAAAATGCAACCGAAAGGTTCCAATTACTAATCAAGAAACCACGGAAGATTTTCAATGAAAAAAACTCTAATTTTACTTTCTATTTTAAGTGCTAATGTTTTTGCTACTAATGTGCAAGACTTCGTCAATGATAAAAACTGCAACCAAATCGTTGACAAAACTATTTTTAAAGTCTGTTATGACTATCAGCTAAAGGGTGCAAAATATGTTGCATACACCGTTGATGGTGAAATGGCAAACGCTGGAGAGCACATTAAAAAGCGCCCGAGTTTCTATGTAGAAAATGATATCCCAGTAAAATACCGTAGCTACCCAGAAGATTATACTCACTCTGGATATGATAGAGGTCATCTGGCCAACCATGCAGATTTTGATTACTCGGCAAACATACTTTACCAAACCTATTCGATGGCAAATATTATCCCGCAAAACCCTGACGTTAATCGTGACACGTGGATTAAAGCCGAAAAATATGAGCGAAGCATTGCTCAAAGCTTAGGCTCAGTATCAGTGATTAATGGCGTTGACTACTCCAATAACCCTGAACGGATTGGGAAGCACAAAATTGCGGTGCCGACATCTTTCTGGAAAATAATCTACAATGACAATAAGAACTTTAAACGATGCTTTAAGTATGAAAATATTGCAGTGGCGGATGTAAAATCAGATAAGCTAAAAGATCATGAGGTAAATTGCACTACTCTAATAAATAATTAAAATCAATCACTTGGCTAAATAAAAACAGATTTATTATTGAATATAACCAACCAAAGGTGTTATAATAACCCAATATGACACCTTTAATGCATTTAAGAAATAAAGAAAATGATTTATAAAACTGTTAAACTACCAGCTGATTTTATGGATGAAGTAAAAAGCTCCGCTACAGAAGAGTTTAGATCTGTCTCTCAACAATTATTATATTGGGCGACCTTAGGCAGAAATGTTGCACAATCATATTTTACAGATGAAGATGATTCAGAGCTGGGTCAATTAGCGCTAAAGCGTTATCAAGAAGAAAAACATTTAGCTGTTAAAGTTAACCTAAATGACTTATGAATTAAAATTTATTCCATCGGCTAAAAAAGAATGGGATAAGCTAGACAATTCAGTTAAACAAATGTTTAAGAAAGCTTTGGCTAAACGGCTAATTAACCCAATCGTGCCAGCAGCTAAACTTAGAGATTTACCGATTGATTGTTATAAAATCAAACTTAGAACCATTGGTTACAGATTAATTTATACTATTGAAAATAATGAATTGATCTTACTTGTGTTAACCATTAATCGACGAGATGTTGCTTATGATAAGTTAAATGAGATTGTTAAATAAAGTCCTCTTAGTAGAGGACTTTATTTCTAGTTCATGGATCCTATATTTAATATTCCAGCCAGCTCAACAATAGCAACCTATCATAGAATCCATTGCATTAATTGTTTAGTCAATAAATGCATGATACTTGATAATCCTTTTGTTCTCATTCACCTGTCTCAACAAACAAATCTATCCCATAAATATTATTTTCTCTCGGCTTTACTTGCCACTCCAACCACCGAATCACAATTTCACTAAACTAACTATAATAGTTTAACCTTAAAAAACAAATGTACTCTAGAAAAACTAACTTCAACTAGTTAAAATACATACTGAACAAAAATATTTACAAATTTCACTAAACTAAAATTCATAAATATTTATTACACAATGATATTTTATAGGTATTTAAATGAAGTTCATCAAAAAATTAAGAAACTTGATACTCGTAGCTTGCATTGCTATTTCGCCAGCTTTCTCTTATGCAACAAATATATCAAATGAATTTCTAGCTTTTGGTAATAAAGTTCAAATGATAGTTGAGTTAAATAGACTAACAATTTTTCTTTTATCCTGTGCAATTTTCATGATCATTGCTGCAATTTGGAAATTAACTCGGCAATTGGTAGGAGCTGAATTGATTCCAAGACTTTTAACATTAGTAATAATAACATCAAGCTTTGTTGCTTGGATGTTATATTTTTTATCAGGCATAAATGCTTGATTTTTTACAAACAAATCATCAAATTAATTTGTTCGCACATTCCACATATAAAATTAAAAATTACTGCCTTGTTATTTCATGCCAACAAACAAGTACAAATGTACACTTGGAAAATTAACTTCAACTGATTAAAATACACACTGAACAAAATATTTACAAATTTAACTAAAATAAAATTCATAAATATTTATTACACAATGATATTTTATAGGTATTTAAATGAAGTTCATCAATAAAAAACTACAAACCTTAATGCTCGGTGCGAGCATTGCTATTACCCCATCACTATCTTATGCAACAAGCATACAAAAAGGACTCCCTGGAATCGCTGATAAAGTTCAAATGCTAGTTGACACATTATGTGGTCCAATGGCTTTTTTGATGTCATGTGGTGGACTACTTATCGCGGCAGGAACTTGGAAGTTTGCAGGTCACGTTGCTGGTATGAAAATGGCTTCTGGCGTTGTAGCAGCGATGATTATTATTGCCAATATTGTAGCGTGGGTTGGTTACTTCGCTGGGGCTACTATCTAACATGGCCTTAGACGAAAGCAATGTTTATAAAGCATTAACAAAATCAAATAACCTGATGTGGGGCGGTGATAAATTCTTAATGAAAGTATTACTTGTTATTTCGTGTCTGCTTATGTTTGGTTTTCGCGGTATGTTCGGCTATGTTTTTGGTGGAATGTTACTTTACTTTGGTCGAATGGGGTTAGTTGCATTAGCAAAATGGGACTCAGATGCCCTACCAATAATCATACAATATCTTACATTAAAAAAATACTATCTAAGCCGTGCCATTTATCCAGGTGTTGACACCAACTATATTTTTACATTTGATATAAAAAAAGAAAAGGCCGTAAGTGGCGTGCCTTGGTTCTGGCGAGTATATTACTTTTTATTTCCAGCAACTAAAAAGATACCAAAAAAATCTAAACGACAAACAAAGAAAGAAAATAAGTAATGTTAAAAATGTCAACCTATAGAATGCGAGCAAAAGGTCTAGCAGATTTTTTGCGCTACTCACATTTTATTGATGAGAATACATTATTAAATAAGGATGGCTCATTAACTACAACTTTTACCTGGCGCGGTGAGGGATTAGACTATTGCAGTGATTCAGAACAAAACTCACTTAAAAGTCAACTAAATCAATCTTTAATGAAATTTGGCAGCAGTTGGATGTTTCATACTGATTGGGTTAAAGTTCAAAAAAATGGTTATCCACTTGAAAAAGATTGCGCCTTTCCAGAGGCTACTTCATACGTAGTTGACCAGGAGCGAAGAGAACGCTACAACCAACAAAATTTACACTTTGAAACAATGAACTACCTAACATTTACTTACTTACCTCCAAATGACGCGGAAGCTAAATTTGGCGAAGTGATGATAAGTGGTAAAAAAGATATTGCTAAAATTTCATACACGCACCATTTACGCAGGTTTAATCACCTAGTTGAACGTTTTGTCAGCGAAATTAGTTCCAAATTAAAATTTAGCCGATTAAATGCAGATGAATGTTATTCACTTTTATATGGCTGCATAACGGGTAATTTCTTAAAATTAAAAATACATAATCCTGTTGTAGATTTAGATTACATGCTCGGTGGCGCAGCTGATGTAGTGACAAATTTAAAACTTAGAATTAATGATAAATATGTTCGAGTATTAACAATTACAGATCTCCCTGACAGGACTCGTCCTGCAATTTTAGATGCACTAACTAAACTACGTTTTGAATTTAGATGGAATACTCGCTATATTATTTTAGATACCGAAGATGGTGACACAATCACTAGAAGACGCCATAAAACTTGGTTTGGTAAACGCACTACCGCTAAACAGTTAGTTGGTCAATCTATTGGCGCAGCTGATGCTGTTCAAAGCAAAGAAAGCATTGGGAACATTGGTGCAGAAGTTATTGCTGATGCAACCGTTAATGCGATTTTAGATAACTCACTAGGCAAAGAAAAAAATGGATTCTATACTTCAACAATAATAATTTTTGATGATGACTTAGAATCTATTGAAGAAAAAGTAAAACTCGTTGAAAAAACTCTTAATGATGCTTTTTTCGTTACGATAGATGAATCAATTAATGCTTTCTTTGCTTACTTAGGTTCTCACCCAGGTAATGGTGCAGCTAATATTAGAATACCTGTAGTGAGTACCAAGGTTTTATCTGACCTTATCCCTTGGAATTCGGTATGGAGTGGATTAGACATTAATCCTAATCCCCTTTTGGTTGAAAAAGGAATTAACAACCCACCACTACTACAGTGTGTAACTTCTGGAGGCCAACCTTTTAGACATTCATTACATGTAGAAGAATTTGGCAATGCATTAGTGACAGGACCATCTGGTGGTTTAGAAGTATATTTAAATTTAGTTGCATTACAAGCATTAAAGTACAGACATACGCATGTTTATTTTTTTGATAAACAAAAAAAATCAATGGCTGCCTGCCTTGGCGTTGGTGGTCAATTTTACGATATTGGCGATAGTAAAAACGATGTTCATTTTCAACCTCTAAGAGAACTTGAAACAGTGCAGCAACTGCAATTAGCTAAAACATTCATTAAGTTATTATGTGAAATTAAAATTAAAGGTTTCACTATTCTAACAACTGAACAAGAAAAATATATTGATGATATTCTAAATTTGCTAACGGTTAAACCTGTTACGCAAAGAACACTAAGTAATTTTGTTACGTTAATGATGCCAAAGGATCAAGAAATTGGCCGCGCTGTGCAATACTACACTTCAACAGGTCCATTCGGTCTTTTGTTTGATAGCAATGATGTACCAGCAAGCTTTATTCATGCACGGATGGCTTCGTTCGAACTTGAGTATCTAAATAACCAATTCGGACCAGAGGCATTAGTTCCATTGATTGTATATATTTTTAACAAACTCAAAATTGAATTATTTTATAAGAAGTTGCCAATTTACATAATTATTTATGACTGCTGGAAAGATTTAGTTTCAGAAAAATTTGCTCATTACCTTGAGGATATTCTTCGTACCGGCACAACCAATAATGTATCACTTATTTTAGCTACAGGCGAGCCATCTGATATTTTGAATAGCTCAATGCGTAATTTAATAATTAGCCAATGTCAAACTAAAATCTTCTTACCTAATCCAGATGCTATGAACTCAATTAATTACCCGGTGTATCAAACATTCGGATTAAGTAATAAACAAACCTCAATCATTGCATCAGCTATTGGAAAGCGCCAATTTTTCTACTCATCGCCATATGGAAAGCGTTTATTTGAACTTGACATTTGTGACTACACTAAGTGTTTTGTCAATACCCATGATCCAATACTTGCTAAGGAAATATACCTTCAAGATAAAGAGTTATTCGCATACAACTGGGTAAAACACTTTGCTGTCAAACATAATAATAAAACCCTCCACAATTGGGCTGATTATTGGTTAAAAATAAATGCTAAATATAACAATCAATTCAAGGACTTCAACGATGGCACGTACTAATAATATCAAAGAACAACAAGAAATTTCAATTGATGAATTAAAGAAGAAACTAATTAATGAACGTATCGTAGAAGAACGCAATAATCGCATATACTTAACTAAAATAGGTAAGATTGCTTTAGGAGAAATAGATAATTTTTCAGCCGTTAGAAACGACATTGTTAACCCATACCTTGAAGCAAGAAATGAATGGGACGAACGCATGGGATATAGCGTTGCCAGAGAAACCACTTGGAGAAAAGTTGCCTTTTTTCTAATGGCTATCTTTGGTATCCAGACCATTGGATATGTATATACTGCTACAAGAAGCCATATAGAGCCTTATCTAATTGCTATAGATGCGCTTGGTACTTTAACTCCACTTGGCGTACCACACAAATTAAAAACCAACCAAGGTTCAGTAGAACAACAAATGCTAATTTATATCACAGCATTGCGCTCATTCTCAATTGATAAAGGTGTCAATGATAAAAACATCGACATCGTAACTGCAATGACATCTTCTAGCGCAATGGGCAAAGTTAGTGATTTAATGCTTGCACAAAGCGAAGATCCAAAACCTACTACAGTTCAAATAACAAATATTCAGCCGATTCCTAACTCTAATAGCTTCCAGATTGACTTCATAGAAACGCCAACTGACACCATTGACACAACAAGCAATAAGAAATATTGGCGTGCTTTAGTGACTGTTAAAGAAGGTAAAACTCCTGATGATCCAGTTCAGGTTCCCAACAATCCACTTGGACTTTCAATTATAGAAATTACCGTTACACAACGAGTTATATAGGACCAACAATGAAAAAAAATCTCTTAGTTTTATTATTCGCTATAACTGCGCAATATGTAAATGCTGCCAATATAAATAGTTCTGCCCCTGATGTGATTATTACTACAACACCACAAAGTAATGCACCAACAAAACCCAAAGTGGTCGTGGTAACCGAAAGCCAGGTCGTTTCTACTTTGGATAAAGTCGAAAAGAAAGTTAAAAAATACAAAGCTCCTGTACATAAAAAGCCAAACGTTGGCATCGAGCAAATGAATTTTGATTTTTCATACAACGGTGATGTAGAGGGTGCTTTAAAACAACTGCAAGAATACGATTATAGTTTAAGGATTCTTTCACCACTAGGTAAGAAACAAACGACGAGTACTTCAATTGATTTATCTAATACGACATTAAGCCAAGTATTAAGCGCATTAAATGCTCAAATTGAGGGTTATGCAACGGTTCAGTTTAATCCAAGTAATAACAGCATAAGAGTGATTTATAGTTCTAAAATCCGAGATATTGGCTACGACGCGATGATGGAATCAAAAAAGTGGCGCGACGGGAACAAACCAAAACCAATCATTACACCAGATGGCGTTCTTGAATATCCTTATGGCTTTTATCAACCAGTAATCCCTTGCAAAATTGGCATGATCTGCGATATTCGCCTTGGTGCTGGCGAAGTGCTAATGGACTGGGCTATTTCAGACCGAGGTAATTGGCAAATGTACACTAAAGGTGGCGGCAGTAGCAGTGATGAACCAAGTTTAGCATTCTCTGGTTCTGGTGACAAACTTATTCCTCACATTTTAATTAAACCAACTACCGCTGCATCTACCACAAATTTGGTGGTTTTAACTAATAAGCGAAGTTATGATATTTTATTAAAAGCAACAAATAGTGATTATGTTTTGGCCGCTGGATTTTACTTCCCAAATATGATGATGCAAGGCCTTGAAGATGATAAACAAAAAATCAGGGATCAGGCTCAAAACTCTTCAGGTACTACACCTGAATATAGTCGAGAATTTGATTTAGCAAAATTAAACTTAGACGATTATGAAATAACAGGCGATAATGTTTCATGGAAGCCGACCGCAATTTTTGATGACGGTGAATTCGTCTGGATAAAATTCAGCAATACAAATCAAATAGCACCAGCTTTGTTAGAAATTAAAGATGATAATGATGATATCCAACAAGCCGCACTACTTCGATATTTCCCGCAACCAGGTAATATGTATTTAGTTCAAAAACTATTCGACAAAGCCGTATTAGTCCAAGGTATTAACGATAGCGTTAAGAAAGTTTATATAACTAGAAAAAAAACTGAGAAATCAATTTGGCGTAAAATTTTTGGATAAGGGGCTTTAATGAAAAACGTTATTAGTCTTTTAAAAGACCCATCTGGTGAACGACTTTCAAAATTTAGAATAATTGGAGTTGTTGTTGTATTATTTTTAATAACTTTTGTTCCAATTTCAATCTATATTCATTATGCACAATTAGAGCATGAAAAAACTAAAGAAGCGAATAGTTCAAAGCTAACTGGTGGAGATGCTCCAGCAGCTGAAGGTAATGCTGACTTAGCGGCCAGATTAAAAAATAAAAGTAATGATGCTGTTAACAAATTATCCGATGGTAATCAAAATAGCAACCCAATTTTAGGGAACAACCCATTAAATAGCAACAATGACGGTCAATTAAATTCTCAAACTCAAGTGCCTGGTGTTGGCGATGCTAATTTAAACAACAATAAACCTAACCGCAACACTCAAGAGCAACGTCCGCCAATGAATGGATCTAGTACTAACGACCCAATTGCACAAGAGTATTCGACTCAAAAAGTTGATGGCGTTAAACGACGTTATGAGGGATTAAACGCAGGAATTTCTCTAGGCTCTGCTAAAGCATCCACTCAAACAAATAGCACTAGCCAAGGCGGAGCTTCAATCGCTCCATCGGCTAATCCAACATTAGATAATAATCCACAACTACAAAATAATGTGGGGATTGGGCTTGGTGGAGGCTTCAATGCAATTGCACCAAAATCCACCAGTTCAAGTAACCAATCCAACGATAGCCAAACTGAAGCAAATAAAACCACATTTTTAGAAAATGCGGCTGGTGGCAACGCAGATGCCACGTTCAATCCGAATAAAGTGCAAGATCCAATTTCAAAATATGTATTAACTGCTGGTGACTTTATACCAGCACTAATGATTTCAGGTATAAATACAGATACGTCAAGCCAACCAATTGCTCAAACCTTAGTAGACATGTATGACACCGTACACGGTAGATTTCTTTTAATTCCAAAAGGCTCAAGAATTTACGGAATTTACAGTTCAAAAATAGCGGTTTTACAAACAAGAATTCCAGTTGCTTGGAAACGAGTTACTTTCCCCGATGGGAGAAGTTACCTACTACAAGGATTACCTGGCACTGATTTAGCTGGTAACGGTGGATTTTATAATAAAGAAGGTATTGACAATCATTATTGGGCAATTTATGGTTCAGGTTTTGTAATGAGTGTTATTACTGGCAGTATTACAGCAGCACAAAATAGTGTTACCGCTGGAGCTGCATCTAACTCAGGCAATGGTTCAGGTACACAAACCACTGGACAAACAATGACTAACTCAGTTGGCCAACAACTCAGTCAACAAATTGGCCAAAGCGGTAGCAATATTCAAACTCAGCCAACATTAACGATTCCACCTGGTTATGAGTTTAACATTATGCTAACAGTAGATCTATCATTAGTTCCATTTTCTAAAGAATATAAATGAGGTAATTATGAAAATTTTTAAACCTTTGGTTTTATCATTTACTATGCTTTTCAGCCTTGGTACTGCTCAAGCTCAGATGGCCGTTGCCGTAGCATCAAATACTGATCCAACCTTTTTAGCTATGGCGGCAAAGAGTATTGCTTCACAAGGACAAATGATTTCTCAAATGGCGGACACTGTTAGTAGCCTACAAACTAATTACCAAGCTGTTGCTTCTAGCAAAGATATAACTTCTAAATTTGCTGCATTTAGCAGCATGTTTGGCAATATGTCTAGTTTCATGAATGATCATGTCTGTGCAGAATGCACCCCTGATCAATTGAATCAGTGGGACCAGCTTAAAGCCAATATGAAAAAGATTGATGGCGAGCTTTGCCAAAGCACCGCCAATGTACTAAATAATGGTAGTAAAATTTCAGATAACATTTCCAGTTTAGCTCAAGATATTTCTAGCGTAATGAACACCAGGCTTACAGCTATGACACCAGCTCAAAGTATGGCAACTCAAGCTAAACTCCTTGGAGCATTAGCTGGCGGAGTTCAACAAACTAATATACTAACAAATTCAGCGATGCAGATGCAAACAGCACAAACGGCCAAAGAAAACATGGCGGTTAGAAATGCTGAGTTAACGCAGCAATCAGCGTTTAGCAATATGAAAGATCAGGTGAAACCTTGATTAAGGTCGCGGACAATAAATTAACAATCGTGCGTTATTGCATTATATTTTTAATGCTTCTAACCTTAAGCATTAGCACCGCGCATGCCGTAGTACCATCAATCCCTGTAAATGGTCTTATGGACGAATTATTAAATCAAATCACGTCTAAAAATGCAACTTATCAATTAGTTTTTGCTCCTGCTGCCAAATCACTCTATGCTGGATTAGTCACTCTAGAAATTGCGTTTGATACTGGTGAACGAATGCTCAAAGAAGGTGGCGCAATGAAAGTTGTTGGCATCATATTAGTTCGAATGGTTGTGATGCTAATTTGGTTTGCTATGATAGATAATCCAGATTGGGTACAACAAATTCTTGATCAAGCTAAAAGTTTAGCTGGTAGCGCAGGAGGAATAAACACTGCTAAAACAACCCCATCATCAGTTGCTGGTATGGGGATAGATTTATTTGATGGATTTATGTTGAAAGTTAAAGAACAAAAATTTAGCTTGACAGATATAAAAATAATTTTATTTGGACTGCTTATCCTTTTTGTTGGATTGGGAATGATAATTCTTTTTGTTTTAACAGGTTTAATGTACTTCATTACTCAAGTTGAGGCATCAATGGTCTTGTCCGTAGGTATATTAATGCTGGGATTTTTAGGAAGCAGCTGGACAAAACAATGGGGGCAAGCATTTATGACTTACATTGTAGCTGTTTGCATTAAAATAATTGTTACATTAATTCTAATTAGCATAATGCAAACAATCACATCAACATGGGCTGGAAAGATCACCGCAGCCCCAGCTTTTGGTGATCTCTTAAATGTTGCTATTTATATTTTGCTGGGTGCAGGAATAATGCTCTTTCTTGTAATGAACATCCCTGCAATCGCCGCTGGAATCGTAACAGGCGTTAGCACCGCTAGTTTAGGCGGAGCCATGGCAGCAGGTGGAGCAATTATGGCTGCTGGTGCTATGGTTGCAGCTGGCGCTGGTGCTTTAGCTAATGGTGGCAAAAACTTAGCAAACAGTGCTATTGAAAAAGGTGGTGCTCTTCCAAGTGGAGACTCTGGCGGTGGTGGATCTGGCGGTGATAGCGGTGGAGGTTCACAACCAGATTTAAGCATGGGTTCAGATGGAGCTTCATCTCCTAATGCACCAAGCGGTGGTGATTCTGGTAGCAGTGATTCTGGTAGCAGTGATTCTGGCGGTGGTGAAACTCAAGGAGGGATTAGTGGAGGTGGAGATTCTGGAAGCAGTAAATCATCTGATGCCACAGCAAAAGATAAACCAGACACTAGCCGCGGAGATAAAGCAAAATCATTAGGTTCAACAGCTTTCAATCATTTACAAAGTACCGAAGGTTCAACATCAGTCTCACCACCAAGTATGAGTAGTAAACATTCTGAATTTTAAGGAAAATCATGTCACAAAATTTACCATTTTATAAACAGGCGATTGCTGCCAACGTCGGAGAACTAATCCTAGATCGCTTAAAAGATCCTTTGGTTAAAGATATTATGCTAAACGAAAACGGATATCTTTTTGAAGATGTTATTGGAGTTGGCTTCCGTGAGATAGGGATGCTCGATGCTAAAACGGCTGAAGCCTTTTTATTATCTGTTGCCGCATTTATGGGGCGTGAGCTAAATTATTACAATCCTCGATTGAGAGGTTCACTCCCTAAAGATCGCCCATTTCACGGTGAACGTATTGAAGCCATGATTTATCCAGTTGTTGAAGCTCCAACTTTTGCTATTCGTAAACCAATGATTAAGGATATGGATTTAGATGATTATGTAGGCGCAGGACAATTATCAAGCTCGCAGCTAGTTGCTATTGATACTGCCATTCTTGAAAAGAAAACCATTTTAGTTGTTGGTGGACCTGGATCTGGAAAAACAACTTTGCTTAATGCAATTATTAAGAGAATCGTAGAACTTGATTCTAAATGCAGACTATATATTATCCAAGATGCCCGCGAAATAAAAAGCGACCATAAGAATGCAACTTTTCCAAGTACAACTGAAACACTTAATATGGATGACTTACTTGAATCTGGAATGCGTTACAACCCAACTAGATTAGTCGTTGGGGAGCTAATTGGTAAAGAATGTTTTACTTTTATGGCCGCTACAAATACAGGTCAGAGAGGCGCAGTTTCAACTATCCATGCTAACTCACCTAGTGATGGTCTATTGCGCCTTTGCACATTATTAGAAACACATGGTTATAAAATTTCTAAAGCAGATATTGCCGCACAAATAAATGTTTTAATATTTATCGAGCGAGACCTTGGCGAGCCTAAAGTCAAATCAATTGGGTTAGTCGAGGGATATAATGCGCAGCATGACAAATTCTTGGTAAATGAAAGATTATTCGGTTCTTAATTAATGGGAGATAAACATGGCATGCTTACCAGCTGTAATTAATCAACATCAGGTCTGTTTAGAATTTGCTAAACCACGATCTGCTCAAATTCAAGGTTTATCAGGTAGAAAAAGCATACCTGATAACTATGGTTTAGTTTTTGAAACTTCTAAATTAGGTAAAAAAGAATCTGTGTTTTTTACCATGACTAGAATGCAATTTCCAATCGATATGATATTTATTAAAGATAATAAAATTGTATTAATTGAATATGCGGCAAAACCATGCAATTCGACACCAGATAAATGTTTAGTTTATGGTGGCTTTCCAGTTGATTATGTAATTGAAACCAAAGTTGGCAATGCTAACAAATGGGGGATGTCAATGTTTGATACTTTTACTATAAAGGCTCCAAATGCTAAGTAAGTTTAATAAAATGTGGTTGCGGTACATAGAAGAAAAAAATTTACCTAAACCAGATAACAACTCAAAACTTGGTGTATTTATGATAGTTGGTACTTTCATTTTATTGATGCTCTTATTTTTATTCATCAATAACCGTAAAATCAAACAAATTCAATCTGATTTAGCACTCCAAACCCCACCTGTTAGCATAACTTCTACCATTGACCATATGGCTCAAACAAGTCAAATAGATAAATTATTAATGTCAGATGATGATCAATCTCTCCGAACCGTTGAATACTATAAGCGCCATCAAGATGAACGCAAAGTGAAACTCGAGGAATGCGCAAAATACGTACAAACGAATGTTGGTTATGAAAATTGCCAAAATGCCAAAAAATCATAACTCAACGCTACGAATAAAAGCATGTGTTGTTGCCCTACTCTGTTCAACTATTCATGCAACTACCATTGATATTCCTGCATATGTACGGTCATGTAGCCCCAATGTCGCACCAAGTACAATGATTGCAATAATTAAAACAGAGTCAAATTTTAATCCATTAGCCATTAACATTAATAATAAGGGGCAACGCTTGAGCTATCAAGCTAAAAACCTAAATCAAGCTACCCAATGGGTTAACTATCTAGAAAATCATAACTATAACTTTGATGTTGGGCTTGGTCAAATCAATATCAAAAACATTAAAAAATATGGCCTTAAAGCTAGGGATTTACTTGACCCATGTGCTAACTTAAAGATGGCCGCTCATATTCTTGCCCTCAACTACAACGGAGCTAAACAACGTTCAAGTACTACATCAGAAGCCTTATATAAGGCTATTAGTGCCTACAACACAGGTAATTACCGCGCAGGGTTCTCTAACGGATATGTTAAAAAAGTGATTTACAATGCTAAATATTCTGAAATTCTTGAAGCGCAGAGATAACAAACAAAAGCTAATTGAAACCTTAAAATTAGGCGTTATTGGTATCTTAATTTTAAGCGTGATGAGATTTTCACCATTTAAATTATTTTATAACCACACCAGTTCAATGCCAATTGGCTGGTATTTCGTAAACTTCGCAGCACGTGATGTGAAGATTAACGATTTGGTGATTGCCTGTACTCCCAATAAAGAAATGGCAGAATTGGCGCTTAAACGCGACTATATTTTACACTCTAAATATGCTTGTAACTGGGGTTCTGAGTATTTACTTAAACGAGTGGTTGCTGCACCAGGAGATACAGTTCTGGTTAAGAATAATCAAATCTATGTTAATGATAAATTATTGGCCAATAGCGTAATACTTGTGGCTGATCATTTAAATCAGCCACTAAAATCTATCCTACAGTCTGCAACGCTAGATAAGAATCAATACTTACTTTTTGGAGATACTAGTTCATCTTTTGACTCTAGGTATTTTGGAGTTGTTCAACGCAATAACATCAAAGGTAAGGCTCTACCCATTTATTTAAAAGGAATAAATCAATGATTGGTAACATTAAGGAATATATTAGAAATATAGTCGGCATGATCTTGTCTATGTTGTTTATTTATCTTTTTATACAATTTGGCTTATTTAGATGGCTAATGCTTTATGTGTACAATACCCCATACTGGGATCGAGCATTTTATTCTTTTCATGATATGTATGTGGTTATTGCTCAAATACATTCTGCGGCCAATTCAATTAGTAGCAGTCATGAAACCATTGGATATGGACTTAAGGTTCAGGGATTATTTACATTATTTTTTGTAATAGGTTCATATTTAATTGTAATTATAATGTACAGTACACTAACTAAATTATTAGCTATTGATCCTAAAATAAAAATCAATCGATTTGCAAATTATGAAGAATTAAAAAAACTAGGACTATTTAATCCAGGCGGTGTGGTTATAGCAGGATATAAAACTTGGACTGGTTACGTTAAGCCGATTTATCATCACGGCGAAGAACATATTTACCTGGAGTCAACAACTGGAACTGGTAAAACGGTTGCTTCAGCAATTCCATCCGCATTAAGCTGGGATGGCTCGATTATTTTCAATGACAATAAAGGTGAGTTATACAAAAAATCGGCTGGATTTCGTCAACAAACCTTAAAGAACAATATTATCAAATTAAATTTATCATGCCTTATGCATGACAGTGCATTCTTTAATGGTCTGCTTGAAATTAGAAAATGCTCTTATAGTGAAGCCAAAGATGTTTCAAAGATCGCTAAAATCATATCCAATATTACCGATAAGGAATTTAATAGTAACGACAACCCAAACATTTACTTTGTTCGCGGGCCAATTTACATAATTGAAGCTTGTATATTACATTGCCTTTACACTAAAGAAAATCCAACATTTAAAGATGTAAACGACATTATTTCAGGGCTAGAAGTTGAAGATCTACTTCTACTTTTGGAAGGAACCAATCACTTAGAAGAGGTTAAAACCCATAAATTAACGCCAGAACAACGTGCGTTCGTAGATGATTTATTTAATGGTGGAACCACTCACCCAACTATTAGCAAACAAATCAAGGGGCTAACCTTAGTAAGTAAAAACCCGAAACAACTCGCAGGATTAATTGATTCGGCCAGAACTAGCTTACAAATTTTTAACGATCCGTTAATTCAACAAATCACCTCAAAATCCACATTTAGAATCTCACAGTTAGTTGATGACTATCAAAAAACCTCACTATATCTAATTTATGAGCCTGGTGATAGTGGACGTTTGGCAGTCCTTATTAGAATGATTTTTGAGCTTGCGGCAGATTATGTAATGCGTGACGGCGTTAAACCAACATTTAGAAATAAACTATTGCTGTTAATTGATGAGTTCCCTCAGTTGGGTAAATTAGAGAAAGTTAAACAAATTCTTGAAATTGGACGTTCCGCAGGGATTAAAGTATTTGTAATTGTCCAGGAGAAAAGCCAATTGGTTGAAACGTATGGACCCAATCAAATTATTACCACGCAATCATCCGTGAAAATCACTTACACTCCAAATTCTAATTCCGTTGAATATGTCCAAAAATACATGGTGGGAGAAACTGAGGAATATAAAAAATCAGTTACTAAATCTTCGACCAGTAAGGCAACTGACTCTGCATCTGTAAACACGGCGAAAGAAAAAAAATACATGATGACAATTGATGAGCTTCTTAACTTACCGATTATTCAGAAAAAAACAATAACCGTAAGTTTTAAAACCTCATTACAGAAAATAAAAGCAAATAATTACAAAATAAGTGATGAAACTATTAAAGACTTAATTTATATTTTGGAGATACTGATTACTAAGTTTCCAACCGAATTAAAGCTAAAAAGCATTTATGAGTATTTTTATCGAGATCTAGATGTTCAATATATTGAGGAGGAGGATTTTAATTATTTAATCTCAAACGAAATATTTATGGAATTTATTTCACGTCCACTAGAAAAAGAATTAGCCGTTAAGCCTGGTGATGTTATCATCAATATTTCTACACTACGCCCATTTAGACAATACCGCGGAGCTCAATTTTGTTACATGTTTAATAAAGAGTATTTAAGACGTAGCAACATGAAAGTGTTAAAAGAAGATACACCCAATGCAGCTAATTCTATAGGTTTTAGATTCTAAATACACTATAAATACTTAAAATTTAACAATAAATTACAGTAATGTGTATACAATTTGTTATAATACCTTTTTACCCGAAAGGATTTATAATGAAATGTCCAAAATGTAATTCAGAAAACACACAACGATTAGAAGTTGTTTACGATAACGGAACTCATGATATAAACACTAAGAGCAAATCATCTGGGATTGGCTTTGGTCGTGGCGGCATTGGCTTTGGGCTTGGTAGCACTAAAACTAGCGGTAAGTCAGTCTCTGGATCTGCACAAAAAGCTGCGCCACCAAGTAAAAAAAGCTTCAAATATCAAATTATAGGCCTAATTGCTGGGGTATATACCATCGGATCGGCTGGCTCTTCACTTGGATTTAAAATCGCTGGAGTGGCTGTTATAGCAGCTAGTGCTTATGTTTTCTATAAAAACATAACCTACAACTCAAAAGTATTTCCTAACTTATACCAAACTTGGCTCAACTCTTGGTTTTGCACGAAATGTGGAAGCATTTATTCATAACAAATAGACCTGCAAATCAGCATCATTAAAAACAAAAACCTCACTAATAACGTGAGGTTTTGTTATAATCCTTGCCTGCTCTTTGAGTTCTGACCGTTTAAGGTTAGCACTCGAGACGGTCATTACTCTTCCAGTGCGGAGAAAGGAGGGGTCAATGAAAAGAAAAAACAAACAATCTGAGAAAGTCTTAGTTGCAATGTTAGCCGCACTAACAGCGATGTTTAACTTTCTAGCTAATTTAGTTCACTTGTGGACTAAGTAGGTTTGTACCACCCTCACGGGTGGTTTTTTCTTAACTATTCATTATAACATAAATCATAAAATGTCAGCAAGTTCTAATCTTTTAACTATAATTCACAAATAGAATACAAACACAATTTAACATATATGTACGCACATCATGCGCACATATGCTATAATACAGAATGCAAACTAAGTGAGGTGGTCATGGAGAAATCAAGAATATATTTACGACGCAGTGCAAAGTATAAGCCGATTATTGCTCAGATTGAGCAACTGGCTGCACAGAACTCAGGAGCACAATTAACTGCTACTTTAATGAGTGTTTTGGAGCTAGGTCTTAAAGCACATGATGCGGGGCTTAGATTGGTTGATGATATGCTAATTAATATTAATGATGGAGTTACAAAAATGAATGTAGATAGAGAAGTTGCGCGTAGTGTTTTTACAAGCTTGGCTGGTTCTTTGGTTGATTTAGGTAGATATGAGAAAACAAAGGATCAACCAGAACAATCTAAATTAGATTTTTATAAATTATCTGCTAAAGCTTTATTTGTTAAGCACGCTGATTTTAGTGATTTTACTGATTCTGATGTAGAAAACGTATTTGCTGAAATTGCACCGATTTTAAAGGGTATTCGTTTAGCCCCATCGAAGCAAGTTATGGAAGAAATCGCAGAAAATAATAAATCAGTTTTACAGCGTTTGATTGGTGAAACTGGAGTAATGCTATGAGTTTTGATTTAGGTATTGCTAATGAAATGTTATCTGAAGCTAGAGATATTATAACCGAAAAGAATACCAGCAAATCTATGACGGACGCACCTCGTTTAATCATTCTAGGTGGGCAGCCAGGCTCGGGCAAATCATCTACAATTGAGTTAATTGAATCTGAGTATAATAAAAATATTGTTGCTATAAATGGTGATGATTTTAAGCCGCTTTACCCAGATTATAATCTGAAAATGCAGCACTCATCAGAAAAAACCAGCATTGAGGTACAGCCCTATAGTAATCACGTGGTTAATGCTTTAAAGGCGGAATATTCTGACAAAAAGTATAACTTGATTATTGAGGGTACAATGCGGACTTCAGATATCCCATTATCAACCGTTAGCGAAATGAAAGCCAAGGGCTATAAAGCTGAGGCATATGTGGTTGCAGCAAATTACTACGCTAGTCGTACTGGTTGTTTATTACGCATGGAGACAGATAAATTCAATACTGGCATTGGTCGCCCAGTTCCAGTAGATAGTCATGATGCCGCATACGCAAATATTCCAACGGCAATTCAAGCTCTGATTGATTCAGGAATGTTAGAAAATATTAAAATTTTAACTAGGGATGGCAGTGTTATCGGAGAGTTAAGCAAAAGAGATGATATTGTATCAATTTATACAACCCACCGAGACAAATTGGATTATTTAGAGTACAAACAAATTAACGATGATTTAACTAAAATATTATCCATGATGGAAAAGCGCAGTGCAACCTCAGAAGATATTGCTAAAATTAATGAATTACAAACCCAATTAAGATCAAGTTTTGAGCTTGAGCTACTAAAAATTGATCCTCGAGACTTTAAAACTACCGAAGAAGTTTTGGATTATTTCAAAAAATTAAGACCTGAGCAAATGAAGACTTTAGTTATAGAAGACAACACCACATCAAAGCCATTATATTCTAAAAACGTCAATATAGCAGGACAAGAGCATAGTTATTTAACCCCTAAAAAAATAACTGAAACGCTGGCTAAACATTTAAATGTTCAACATTTATTACCAAAAAACCAAATATCTAAAACCCTAGAACGTGCCAATGATATGGATTTTGGGTTATAAATCACCCAAAATAATAAACTAAATGGGTGTGAAATAGTTTATTTTGCAAATTGAAATGGTATTTAAATGTTAAACGAATAAGATAATAACGTATTGCATAAATTGCGGTATTAATAGGCTATTTTAGGATGGGTAGAAAATGATACATAAGATTATTTGGTGGATAGTTCTGCCGCTGCTAATTTTACTATATATAATAGCAGTTTATTCACATGGGAATTCGGTGAATAAACATCAAAGTTATATTGAAATTCAACGAATTGACAATAATAGATATATTCAATGTATTAATAATGTTAAGTACATAGTTAGTTCTACATCTGCAACTGCTTTATTAGATAAAACTGGTAAACCAGAGAGTTGTAAAACAGAAATTTATACATATAATCAGAGATATTTAGAACAAAATAAAAATAAAACGTTTAAACGTTTATCTCTTATAGATAATTAATAGGGGAAAATTATGTTACGGGGCTTAACACAAGAAATAAAAAAATGGTATTATTTAAATCGTCCATGTGCATTAGAAAAATTTGTGGATTTGTTAGATCAAAATAAATTAGAATTACATTTTGGTTTAAAAATATCATTTAGTAACCCAGAAATTATAGAAGAGGTCTTGCAAATAGTTGCACTCAGATTTAACTCATGCCTGAGTTCAAGTGCGAAATGCAAAGAAATCGATTGAACTATCGGTTGTATTTCACACTTGAACTCAGGATGTTTATGGAGGGATTAATTGGATTACTCCTCCTACCTTTTGGTATATATTATATAATACATGATCCTTACCTTAGTCAACATTTTCTTGAATGGTTCTGGTCAGGTTTTATACATGCCTTTATATCTGCACTAGCTGCGCCAGGATAAACTTGAAAATTTGCTGGACAAATATTTGCTTTTGGCCACTACAACTGAGTTAAAAGATGCTACAATAAGAGTTATACCATTTCTAAAAAGTAATTTAAAGTATATTGTCATTACATTTAATCTAATTCTTTATTCAATAGAACATTAAACATAAAGTTATTTTATAGAATTGGTATTAGTTGCTTAAGGAAATTTAATAAAAAATAACGTTAATTTGAAAAATTACCAATAAATTTGGAAAAAACATGAGATTAAGATTATTGTCAGCTGGTTGCATAATAAGTACCAATATTTTTGCTGCAAGTATTTACAATATAACAGTGTATAAAGAAAAAGAGAAGGTGTTAGATGTTCGAGCAATTGCTTAATTTTATCCATATATTCTCTTAATTAAATTCAAATTAAACTAAAATATTATATACTAAAATCACGTCCATCAAGATCCAGTTTCCGTGACGCTTCAATTTCACGCTTGCGAACTAATTCAACTGAACGCTTATCTATATTTCTAGCAACAACCCGCGCATCAAATTTTTCATGCTTAATTTCTTTTTGCAGGACCTGTTCTTTTACTTGAGCCACATAAACCGAGCCGCCTTTAACTAAACCATCAATTGGTAAGTTTTTATCCCAGTAAACCTGTGATTTAACTGAATCAGTTTGTAACTTGATAAAATTTAATTTTTCACCTTTAATTGTACGCGATCCAAAATCTAGCACAGTTCCTACTGATGACCTGGTTGGTACAACATCACCGTGACTAGCTTGAATATCTTGCTTAATGTCATTAATTACTTTTTTAACTATAGGTAATGGTTCTGAATCATATAGAGCCATTATCCTACCGTAGCCAAGATCTTTATCTGCAACTTTAGCTATTATAACCCCATCGCCTACATTTAATTGGTTATCTTTAACCAGGCGTTCAAGATCGGAACCGCGCAAAGTTTGAACTCGACCGTCAACATCTTGCAGATTAATAAAAAAGGATTCTTTGCTAGTTTCATTAAATTTATTCATACCAAATTCTAAAATCACACCTGAGTTAGATTTCCCAAGTAACTCAATTTCATGCTTGCTCTTAAGCTCATCAACGGCAGCTTGTTTTTCAATTCGCAACTCATCAAGCGGAACATGTTTTACGACAAAGTCTTTAACTTTAAAATCTTGCAGCTCGATGTCTTCATTAGTCTTGGCAATATACATAGTTTCATTTAGCTCAACTTTACCCGCGTCAATTAGATCTTTATAACCTTTATTCCAATACTTTGTATATAACCCACTAGTTAATGCCGCAGACTTTTCAAGCTCAGGATCTTCTAAATGACGGCATGCAAACGCATTTCTAAGCTTCGATTCTTTATCTTCTGGCTTACTCACATCAATCTGACCAATTTGGGCCACATACAGCTTATCGCCAATTCCAATATTTTCTTCATCAACCATTCTACTAAGATCATTACCCCAGAGAATTTTATCACCCATTATAGTAGAGAATTTAATAAACGATGTAACATCTTTTGCCGAGTCAGTAAATTTAGCTTCGCCAATCTCTATAACAGTGCCAGCAACTTGTTTTTCAAGATCTGCTAAAGCAATGTTATTTTTAGCACAAAAGTCTTCTTTAATCTTGAGTGCCACTGGATCAATCTTGCGTGTATTTTCCTCAAGCAGGATAAAGCTCGACTCTTGACCTTTAAATACTCCATGACCATACTTTATGACCTTGCCAGTCACTTCCTTGGATAAATCTACACCCTCATGAGCTATCTCTAGTTTAGCCGCCTTAATATCAGTTTCTATTAGCTCTTTCTTAGCTTCTTTCTTGAAAGAACCATCGCCAATAATTTCAAAAGAATAATCCATCGTTTTAGTATCGGTATTGACTTTAGGTTGAACCGAAACTAAATCTCCATGTTGATAGCCTATATCATTTAACTTAGAAGCTATTTCTGATTGGCTAATAGTGAAGTAATCTTCAGCATATTTAGCTTGTCGCCATGCTGGTAACTCAATGATTAATTTATCGTCCTGTATAAAATCAGAAATAAGCACACCACTCTTCAAATCATTCGTGTATTTAGCCCAAAAATGAGGATTTACTTTAACTTCATGTTGCGTCTTACCATCAACAGAAAGTAAATCTCCTTCTTTCAACTTATCTTGAGCAACCAAATATTCAATTTTGCCACCACTCAATTGATACTCTTTTTGTTGCTGCATATCAAACAAAGTAATCTTGGTTATTTCACTAAATTTGCCAAATTCATTTATCACATTTACTTTACTAATGTTGGTGACAAGTAAGCCATGAATTTCTTTAAAATTTACGGCATAGAACTCTTGGTTATTTTTCTCAAGAAGTTTGAATTCTGCTTTCATCGTTGAAACTAATTCTTTGCGATAGTTCTCGCTGAATGAATCTTTAAATGTAACATTGTAATTATTTTTAATTGCTAGTTCAACCATTTGCATTCTAAATGCATCATTGCCATGTAACTCAATATTTTTGCCAAATTTAGAAATTGCTAAATCAAATCCTAATTTAAGATGATCACTATCTTTTGTCAATAAATCAATCCGTTTACCAATATCTTTAATAATCGCTTTATCATCGTAATGATAAGTGATTACACCAGCCGCATCAATCTTATGAGTAATATTAAGTTTAAACTCATTATACCTATCGACATGTAAAATTGAACCGGTCTTTTGGTACTCCTCAAAATCAATACGCAATCTTCTTAATTCATGTAATGCTCGATCGTCTCCAGCTTGAGATTTTTCAACTAAAAACTCACGATAAGATTCTTGCATATCTAGATTGTATTTTGATTTAATTTCCTCCAAATCTTTGTTTCGTGCTGCATACAAGGATCTATTCTCAAGCAAGCGCTCCATTTTCAACTCGCGCCGTTGCAGTTCACGCGTATGATACGGTATTTTCAAATCATTTTTAATATCTGCATTTTTACTTGCAAAGTTAGATTTAATCTCATTAAATTTAACTTTCACTGTTTTTTGTAAATCGCTTAATTCTGCGTCTTTTTTTGCTTTAAAATCCTTGACCCATGATTTATATTCATCAGCTAGATATCGCTCATCTCGCTGACTCCATCCAATTTCACGATTAATTTCACGTTGCATTAATTCTGCACCGCGCATTAATTTAGTACTTTCTTCCCAACTAAGCTTTAATTCTTTACGGCAAAAATCTACTACTGAGTAATTATTATTACCACATTTAATTCTATCTTCACCAGCTTTATTAATAGTTATTCTATATTTCTCAGGAATAACTCCATGCGTTTTTTCAGCTAACTCTAACAATATGTCTGTTCTTAAATTTGTCCGTAAATGTGAAACTTCATTTTTGATTTGATTAAATTCAACAGACTCAGAAATGTAATCAATTGAGATTGAGTCTAAAGCTGAACATCGTTTATTTCCTTCACGATTGACAACGTCTGCTCGGTGTCTGATTTCACTAGCTCCAATAATTTTCGCGTACTCAAATCCTCTTTGCTGTCTCCACTCATTGGCAACAGTGCCAATTTTATCTCCGCTAAATTTTTCGCAATTATTGGCAAATAATGTAAGATCAGCTCCTGCTGATTGCAAATGGTTAGCAGCAGTTCTTCTGTAGATGGTTGTGAGTTGTTCAAGTTCGCTTGCTCTTGGTTCGACATTATCTATTCCCCTATTCTCATAATATTTAGTTTTTATTTTTTGTAAATATGCGATTTTATCTTCAACAGATAAATCTTTATAGCGCTGAAGCGGCTTACCTGATTTTGTTCTATCAATATATTTTCTTTGATCAGAAATTAGATCATTCCATTTTGCCATAGTTAAAATATGAGCTTCAGGAACAGCACGATTTAATCCAACACTTAAATACAATTCGGATTGTGCATTAGTCCAATCAATAAATTTTAATCTATCATCACGATTGCTACCAGCTACTTTATCTTTAGAATTAATAAAGTTCATTTTTTCAAAATTACTTAACTTAAGAAACTCATTACTAAAAACAAACTCCTTGAGATTAATGCCTTTTGATTCGCCATCAGCAATAATATTTAAATATGACTTGCTCTCAATTTTCTCATTTCTAATTCTAGTCTCATAACCACTTTCATGTAACATATGAATTAGCTCATCCCTAGAGCTAATATTATTTTGTAAAATTAATTTGAATATTTCTTCCTTGTGTAATTTTCCAATTCCTGTAAAACTATCACCTTTATATCGGCTAATAACTTCGCTTCTATTATTAAATTCAGTTCTAGGATTATCTTTAGGAGATTCTAATCCATATTTACAATTTACGTATTCTTGGAATGCATTAAGATAGTCAATATTTTTTGATTCATCAAATGAAATACTTTTACCAGTATATAAATTAACTTTTGGCACCACAATATGCACATGTGGTTTACGTTCCACAATCTCATCATTCTTACTATTTCGATAAGATTTTATTTTTGGCAGATGAGCTTCAGCATAAAAACAAATCTCATCATCATTATAAGATTTAAAGTAATAATCTCTAAATTCTTTAGTTATATTTGTTATCATTTCATCAGAGATTTCATCTTCTTTAAATGCTAAAGTAAAATGAAAGTATTTCTCACCAGTATTGTCGATATTATTTATGATATCATCCACAATATTTAAATCACCATCAAGTAGTATTTTACGCTCATCAAGTTGATCTCTATCAAAGAACCGATCTTTCATCTGACCTTTTTCTAGATAATCCTTAATTCCAGATTTCCCACCTTTAGCTCTAATTAACATTATTCACCATCATTCTTGGCGTATAATAATAAATCAATTATATTTCGTTGTTGATTTTTAATTAAATTTAGCTCACCTAAAAATTTAACAAATAGCTCTTCAGAAACATTGCCACCTAAAATTGCTTTGTTAATTCCATGTGCAATCTGATTTAAATTATTACCCATTTTATTATGATGATAAATAATTTGAATTGAATCTTCTTTTCTCACTACCGTGGTTTTATTCTTTAAAGCAATATCACGAAAAAATTTACTTTTACTATATCCTGAATCTATAATTTTTTGTAATAGCTTCGCAGATTCCTGATCACTTAATCGAAATGACCAGACTTGTGATGATTTAATTTTAGATGAATTATCTTCAGGTACTTCGCTCATTTTTATCTCATAAAATATAAATATTCAGTGCAATTCAGACACTTAAAACATGGTATAATAATATTGTATATTACCATATTTTTAATCTCAAGTTTAATGTAATTATCAATAAATAGTAAGTATTTCGCAGAAATACGTTAAAAGGGTTTTAAAGGGGTACCCTTTAGCATGGCGGTTAGTGGATATTCGTAGAATGTATACAACCGCTGTCGTGCCTAATTGCTAACGCAATCACCTGCCAGAATTATAGCTCACATATGCTAAAAAAATATCTCATATATTCTTTGCACATAATTTATATATTATGCAATAATTTAATTTATCTAACAAGAAAATTATTTATATATTACACTAATATTATTCATTAATGAAACTATCATTCATTAAATAATTTCAAACTATATTTTAAGTATTTTATTATAATATCCAGATAATTATTACTAATTACTTATATATTATCTTTAAATAATCTTTAAAATTTATTTAATTACTCTCAAATATTTATAGTATGTCATAATATTTACTTATAATCAAGAAAGAAATCAACATGAATCTAAAGAATTATTATCAAGAAATAATTACTTATTACCCGCTAATTATCAAACTTAAGCAATTGAATTATTCTCACTCAGAAATACTTGAAATATTATATAAGGAGCATCAATTTAAAATTAATTCTCCGCATCCAAGCCAGTATTTAACGATGGCTATCAGTAAAATTAAGAACAATAAAATCAATAAAGAATTTGAACACTATATGATTCTCGGAGGTTTACCAAATCATATTAAATTAGAGTATGAAGAGTTTTGTGTTAAAATAGATAACGATTGTTATCTAACACATATTTCTAAAATAGTGAACAAATCTTATATCGTTACTAGAGCGAACATACATCAACTAGGCTCGATTAATTCCTGCTTAATTGCAAAGCGTGTTCTAAAATTTCATGATCTACCAGATGATGAATTAATTCATAATTTTATTTTAGATAAAAATAAATGGAGTGTTAATAACGAACAATATGAGCTCAGCGCAGATGATCTTAATGCTATCAAAAATATTCATTATAATATTCTAGAAACATTTAACAACTTAGTCAAAGAGCTTAAACTAAAACGAACATTTTATAAGGTGATATTTAATGAAAAAATCAAAACTTGAAATAACTCCAATTCAAGCAAATGAAGTAAATGACTTTATCCAAAAGTTACCTAAAGTAACTCTTACAGCTGAAGATGCAATTTTTAAGTGGGCACCAGCAATTATTGATAAAATAGAAAATGATGGCTATACTTATGCATTAATCTGCGAAATTTTATTAAAAGAAAAACAAATTAATATTGCAGTTTCTACTTTATCAACTTACATTAATAAATTCAAGCGTAAACAAAAAAATGATATTCAAGGTGTTTAATTAGTATAATGCAACATCTAATACAATTTTAAGTTTAAATATTAAATTAACAAAATGGATTAAAAAACAATGAATGAAATTAATAATATAATTAAAATAATTGCTACTGATTTTGAAACTCTTAAGGATGACTTATTACAAAATAAAATAACTTTAGAGCAACATGATGCGCGATTAGAAAATCTTAGATTAATTTCTTGGATTGAGAATTTATTACATTTACCTGCTGAAGTTGCCTTAATTAACCTTCAGAAAAAAAATGATGATACACTTAAAATTCCTGATGAATATCGCCAAAAATTAGTATCTGCATTTAAATCCAATATCTCATTATTTTATAACGATGATTTAACTTTAATGGTGAATTTAATTCCTAAAGATTTACCATTAAAAGATACTTGTGAACGTATTGGTAAATGTTATGATGAATTATTTATCAAATATGAGCGCTTAAAAGCGCTTGGATTTATATTTGAGACTCATTATAAAACTGTTTTTATTTCGAATTCAAAAGATGTTATTGCAACGCTTAAAAACTTAAGTACTGAGCTTGAATCTGTTCAAATTCAAAAGATTAAATCATTGAGTTTAGATCCAGTTATAGTTGACGTATTATCAAATAAGTTCTCTACAAATGTATCTCAATATTTTAAAACCAAACCCGTACAGTATTTATATACCAAAATTAGAACTTTCCCAGATGGATTTACAGAATTAGAAATGGATTATCGCAAACGAGTAGCATCAAATGAATTTGTGGCATCAAGTCCAATTCCAATAGTTGATCCAGATATCGTTCCATATGTTACATGCTCACAAACTAAAAATATAGCTGATGAACTTAATGTTGAAAACATGGATTTGAAAAATACAAATGAACCTCAAACGAAACTATCCATAGCGCTTGCTCAATACCTAGACGAATCAATAGACCAATCAAAAACTACCATTGAAAATATGATACCTGAGATAGAACAAAACCACATTAAAGTTATTAAGTTAGAAGAATTTAATCATCTTTTAGATAGGCTAACTATAAAATATAATGATTTACTAGATGATGCAATCTTAAAATTTACGGAAATTTTAAATAATAAAATTCATTTTGTCGCAGAAGATACTAATAAAATTATAAACAAACTAACTGCATTAGAATCTAATACTAATACAACAAATTCACCAGACTTAGTAAACGATAACCTAGAAATAAGCAAAGCTGAATTATTGGATATTATCCGTGAAATTCATGTAACTTTAGAGGGGTTCAATAAAAACCCTGAAAATGATAATAAAATATTGGATGCAATTTCCAAAGTTAGTTTAATGAATAATAACTTCGCTGACACCTTCAGTGATATTTTTAAAAAACATGCTGCAGATTTACAAAATAGCGCAAGTAGTTTAATTAGTGAGCAGTTGGAAAAGCTTAGTCCTGAAATGATTTCACAACAAATATTAAAGCTTTCAGAATTATCCTCTCAATCATTAATTTTAAAAATTGGTACACTTGAAAAAAACATTGGTGCGATTATTAATGAAATTGGATCTAAATTAAAGGAAATATCAGAGAGCACAACTAATTTATTAAGTACTAATGAAACGACGATAAAAACCAATCTGGAAAAAACACAAAGCTCCATTGCTGGCAGCATTAAAGAATTTGCGGATAAATTAGATTTATTTAAAGTATTTTTAAATGATGATGTAATTACAAAATTAGGCTCTATAATTTCACATAGCAATGATCTTTCCCGCCATCTGAAAATAACACAGTCTTTATTAGAAAAAAATAAACCTACAGGCAATCCGTTTTTGATGATATTTTTAGTATTAAATCTTGTATTCACTTTAGCTATTTTATTTTATTCGGTTACAAATAGCAGCGGTGGATCTAAAAAAGACGCCATTGAACTTAATCGTATATTAGTTAATATTAATAAGCTTGATGCAAATAATAAAGCCTCTGTTGCTAAAGTATTAGATATACCAATGAAAGACATTACTAATGCAGAAAACAAATAATAAAATTTAAGCCTTTAGATATTACATATGCAATGTATTCAAAGTATAAATACATCTCTAATGTATCAAATATCGCTCATGTAAGCGATGTTTTTCGACGTGATCCACTGATGAGCACGGCGAAAAACAAAAAGCTATACAACATCAACGGTGTATAGCTTTTAACTCGAAATTAAAGAAACCGCCAATAAAGGCGGTACTAATTACAGATAACAATATAAGCCAGTTTCAGATTCAAAAATTTCAATTAAATCATCAGCATAAACTTCCTCAAAAGTTTTAAGAAGCTTTTCATCTTTATTGAAACTTAAAAAATATAAATCTAGTCCATAGTTATAAACTACCTTAAACAGATTTATACCATTTTTAGCAAAATTGCTGGGTAGTCTGCAACTTAAAACAGGCTGGTCATTTTCATTGAGTGAATAAGACACTTTAGCGCCTGTCATGGTAATAAATTTATTTCCGCCTAATTGATTTAAAATAGTTTGAGCAATTTCTTTTGCGTCATTTTTAACAATATCATCCATTTTAATACCTCGATTGATAAAATGCGGGCTTGCGCCCGCTATGATTAATTTATTTGTTTTAGCCTAATTCATAATTAGTTATTAATCTTTGCAATTTAACGTAAATTTTAGAGTGACTTTTTAACTCAGTAATTGAAATTAAACCGCTTTGAATACATTCAGCAAATACGGCATTAATTGATTTGCGCCAAATTTTTGCATCTGCGTATAAATTACTGAATAATAACTTACTATAAGCCATAATGTCACCATCAATTAAAGCCTGTTGGTAAGTAAACCAAGTTTCTTGCTCTATTCTTATATAGCGGTCAAACAAAATATTATTACCGCGGCATTTTTTATAAGCCATAATTTCACCTATTAAAAAGCGGGCATTTTCCCGCATTAAATTGTTACTATAAATGTGTGATTTCTAATACTCCGGTTAATTTTAAATTGTCTAATAACAAAAATTTGCGCGCCTATTTTTTTAACTTTCCATTCATCGGTTCGATGATTAAATTTAACTGGTTTAGTTATTTTATTGTTAATAACATACTCAACTACTTGCTTAATATGTTTTTTCTCGGTTGCTGTAATATGATTTCTAAAATTAATCTGTTTAAGCTCTCCATTTATATTAATTTTGCTGATTTCACTATGAATTTTTGCCGCTTGTTCGATTATTTTATCCTGTTCCATTTTTACATACTCCAAAATTTTATTAAATTTAACAAAATAGCGGGCTTATACCCGCTATAATTAGTTAATTGTAGGACGCGGAGCGGTTTTAATAATTTGGCTGCCGTAAGTCTGCCGAATATCTTCCATCGGCTTAGTTCCGCGCATAAAGCGTTTTTCACTCATTACAGGCGACCAATACCACGCTTTTTTTGAACCGCTGAATTTAAAGCCTAAAGCCTTAATAGCTGCCCGATGAGAGTAACTATTGCCACCTAGCCAAATCCAGTAGCCGCAAACTTCAATAATTAAACCTGGCATTGATTTTAGTTCATCTAAAAAGCTAAAATCAAAAGTTTGACCCGCGTCATTTTCTTCGTAATTAATCTCCAGCGTTTGGTTCATAATAAAAAACTTTAGTAACTCTTCATAAGCGCAATTAATCAATTGCATGACCTCAGTTTTTCCACCTTTATCTGGGTGATTAACACTAGCAAGCTTGCGATACGCTGATTTAATCATATCTAAATCAAATTGACCGTTACCCAGTCCAAAAATCTTAATAGCATTTAATATTTTATTTTCCATTTTTATTTACCTCAAAAATTAAGGCGGTGATATAATTACCACCGCAAAAGTTAAAATTATTTAGTAGTAAGTTTCTCAATTGCTCGAGCCGTTCCAAGTAGTGCCAAAGCTACTAAAACGGCTATTTTCATTTCTGAATAACTAACTAAATCAACGACTCTAAAAATTACAGCATTAACACCAATCATGGCGCCACTTGCATACATCCACTTAACTATTTTATTTTTCATCATCAAAACCTTTGTAAAAACATTATTTAATTAAAAAATCCATATCGGCGGTATGCCCCCGTTCTAACTCGCATCATTCCCGAATTTATCCGAATTGTTAAAGAACTAAAAATCTAAGTAAAGCCTAATCCTCATTGAGAGCCAAAGCGCTCTACCGCTATTTAGGTCTGCCACCAATGATTTACCCCCGGAGAGGGGGGAACGCCGTCCTAAGAACGTAATAAAAAAGCTAATTAGAATGTCTTAGCGATGGCTAATCGTCTCGATTGGCCAATGAGCTTAGAGATTCTTTAGCATTCGATGTGCAGGGGCAAGAAATAAATATATTAAAAAGTTTTTCAGTTTTTTGGAGCTTGCGACACAAAAAGTTAAAAAGTTTTTAAAAGAGCAGCACAAAAATAGCCAGTGACTTAATGTCCTGGCTATTTTTCTTAAAGTGCTGTCTGCTATATTTATTACTTGTTTATTCACCCTTGCTAAATCGATTTTTATTATGTTGTCCTCGTTTCAGTTCCCCCTCACCAGGGATAAATCAAAAACTCTAACTTATGGCGCAGCCAAAACTAGCGCAGCTTGTCTTATATACTATGGTTTTTAGGGGGTTACCCCCTAAATTGGAGGGGTTTTAGGTTTGGATAAGGGGCGGACAATGCCGCCCCTTAAATTCCATGATTAGATAAAATTAAGCACCCCCTAGCATAGCGTTTGTGGGGTGCATAATCGCGATAGCGTTGTAAATAAAGCGGAAAATTGAGGATTTAGCCAGGACAAATAAAGAGCACCATAAATATAGCAAAATTACTTCAAAGACACCCAACAAACAAGGTTAAGATTATGATATAATTATGTATTATTACTAAGGGGTTTGAAATGAATATTTTTATTAATTTTTGTATGGCTGCTTTTGGCTTATGGTTATTTTGCTATCTGAAAGTTAAAAGAGATAGAGAAGCAAAAAATATTCTTGTGAAATGGTTGGAAAATGAAAAAATTGTTCAACTTTTAGAAAAATCACAAGTTACCGATTTTATATGGCAACCAAGAAATGATGCTAATGTTTTTCGATTAAAAATGGATTCTGATCACTCAAAATTACTTAAAGAATATGTAAGCGATGATAAGGTCTTTTATAAGTGCGCAGTTTTAAAATTACGTGAATACTACCATAACTATTCAAAAAATCAAATTGAAGAACCTTACATATTTAAAAGTAAAATTGAACTAAATTAAAAAGGCTTGCCATGCAAAAAAAAATAAAAGCTTATGTAGATAAAGTATTAAGCGACTACTTACAAGATAATATGCCTACCTTTAGTATTTTATTCATATTAAGTGGATTGCTGCTAAGTGTAGTAGCAATAGCAACTTGTATATTTGGAATAATATCTTATCCAAACAATATGTTGGTCTTCATCTTAGAATCTTGTTTTGTTCTTTATATAAGCCGTACTATATTAGCTTTAAGCTGTACCATTTATGCTAAATTAACGCTTAGCCACTCGCGCAAATAAACTAAGGAAACTCATTTAACAATGGCACGAACGCAACAAAATAAAGTACCAGAAGAATTTAACAATTTATATGGACCAATTCTGATCCTTAAAAAGATACTAGAATCCAAAACAAGTGAACCAGATCCAGAACAAGTTGCAATGGGATTTGTCATGCTGCACTTTACAACTTTTATGATTAGCCACTTGAGTAATCAAACAGGTCAAAGCAGCACTAAAGCGCTTATCTGTCGTGAACTAATCGAGCACATCATGCAAGAAGATACATTCTCATTGAATAATGCCCATTTTGCAAAGCTATTCAGTTATATTGATAACGTTGGCAAAATACTAAATACTACAACTAAAGCATACATTTATATAGCAATGTATAATGCTTACTTGGATTCAAAAATTTATCAACATTTTCATCCTGAATTGGGCATTTATGATTTTGAAGATTTTCAGTATGTAAGGCCAGAAACTGTTCAACGCATGAAGAATTACCACGATGCATCAATTAAAGTATTGGAAGAGTATCATATCAATCATCAACCTAGCGCTACATTAACCAAACGAACAACCCCACAATTAAATATTTAGAGATTAATAGCATGAATAAATCAGAATTAATAAATGAACTAAACACCCTACACCCAAAATTAAGAAAACCAGATACCAAGAAAATCGTTGATGACCTATTTCAATACATCAAAGATAATCTAGCAACTGGCAAAAGAATAGAAATTCGTGGCTTTGGCTCGTTTTGCCTAAAACACCGCAAAGCAGGCGTAGTACGTAACCCACGTCATGGTGTAACCGTTGAAAAAGGTGAGCGCCATGTAGTTTATTTTAAAGCAGGCAAACAATTAGCTAAACAAGCAGATTTTAAATAAATGCTTTTATAAAAATATAAAATTTAAAACTAGAATAATTGGTTAAAATAGTTCAATACTAAATTTAGTTAAGTGCAAGATTAAATAATCTTGCACACAATAAAAAAAGCCATGTATCATACATGGCAGGGGTTTATTCTTGATCATCTGTTTGATGGTTTTCAGTGGTTGCTTCATCGTCTGGATTGTTAGTTTCAGCTTTATCAAGAAGTTCAATAATTTTTTCCTTAATGCGAATTGATGCTATAACAACTCCATCGTTATTAACGAATCCTGTTGCGCTCGGAAATCCCTCAACCAAAACTTTGCGACCTTTTTTAATGAACTCTCTGGCGAAATCAACTCGCTGAGTATTAACGTTTACCCAATCCGTTTTAGGTTGTTCTTTTGTACCAACACTTACGGCTACTGAGAAAGTACCAAATAATTCGCCTGTTGTTCCGTTAACTTTAATTTCAACATCTTTTCCAACGTGACCAGTGATAATTAGTTTTTTCATGAGTAAGTTCCTTATTAAGTTAATTATTTGTTAGTAGGTTGTTCCCTACCTCATACCCATTAAGAGCATTGAAACCGCTGGATGTAAGGGCAGAATTAAATAATTTGAAAAGAATTTTAAGTGCGCGCAAAATTGTTTTCAAAATATTTCAAACACGGGGTTGTCAAATTATTTACTTTCGAGTGCGCGAGAAATCAATAATTTTACAAGCCAGCAATACCGACATTTGGCGGAATTGCTGAGTGTGGTTCTGTGCATTTCACCCTTAACAGTTACCAGTTTATTTTGCCAATTTTGAAAACGGAGTGCAGCAAAATTGGCATAATAATTCTGGTAATTTAGAGATTGTTAAATCTTGGAACAAGGTTGTTACAATGTCTTAACCATAAGCGGTCAATGCTAAAATGTGGGTCTTGAGGTCAGGAAACAAGCCTACACCAATTAACTGATAAATAAGGCACTCTGAAAAACAATAACTGGTATATACGTGGAATGATGGGATACAAATTAATACGCAACAACAGCGGAATTTGCGGCTCAGTTGTCCAGTTGGTACAAAGCCTAAAACAGTGGATTATTCGTTATAGCGAGTTGCAGCCTAGAGAGTAAAAAAAGTCGCAATGGTTGAGCGGTGACAGGCAACACAGATAGTTAATAATGGAGTTATAGACATCAAGAATTAGTGTAATTTTGAACTTATTAAGCTGATAACTAAACCCAATGATGAGCACTGAAAATTATCAACAGGTTAAGATATGCCCGATGTATGATACATGGCTTTAAAAATTAACTAAATTTAAATGGTTAGACACATGATACACTTAACACAATAAGCACATACAACACATATTAAGCATGTAAAACACACATCATGTTTCAGCTATATTTAAGAGCAGATACAAGCTTTCATCATTGCGCCTATCTCTCTTAATAAAATTGATTTCCATTGCAAATACTCCTTAAAAAACCGCCATTATTGGCGGCTGGTTGTTAAATTTCGCCAATTCTCTTTTGAAGTTTTTCGATGATTTCCCATGTATCATTGTGCAGCTTCGATAATTTTATTTTCATATTGTTAGCTTCACTCTCAAGCTGCTCAATGGCTATAAAATTATCATGTAAAACTTGTATTAAATTAATGTCTGTAAAAATTTCATCATTAGCTAATACTTTTCTTTTTATGATGCTTTGATAATTTTCTAACGTTGAATTATCAAACTGGCAACGTTCTAAATAATCAAGCGTTTTAGCTTTGTCTGTGGTTTCACAGGTCGGCACAAAACGATTATAAGCCTTAACCCATTTTAGTTTTAATTCGCCAATCACCCGATGTGGATTTTTTATCCAAAACTCATTTATTTGTTCGCTTGCTTCTCCTTGGGTTAACGTTGTTGTTTTAACTATGTTATGTATTTTATTGCCTGTTTTACGCATCAATACAATATCAACTGTAACAGTTGCCTGCTCGAATAAGTTTTCAGGCAAGCGGATAACGTCAATAATCACGCTCTCGCCGTCTATAATGTGCCGTGTGTTGCTTCTGGGTATGTCCATATAGAACGATGGCATAACGAACGCTAAAATGCCGTTATCGCTTAATAAACGCATACATTTAGCAATGAAATAATGATGAATGGTGCAGCCGTTCAAGTCAGGCATAAATTCATCAGTCATTTTCTCAGCTGAATATGGCGGATTACCGATTATCAAATCAAATTTTTCAGCTTTAAAATCAATATTTTGTAAACCGTCATTTATGATTTTAACGTCTGGATAAATGCCGCTAACTAGCTTGCTGGTTATAATGTCGTATTCAATGCCTGTAATTTGGCTGTTGGCTTTGATATTCTCTGGCATATGCTCAAAAAATGCGCCATTGCCGCATGATGGCTCTAAAATATTACCGCCTTTAAATCCGCAAACTTGCTCTAAGTAGCGGTAAATAAATTTGATGACTTCCTTAGGCGTATAGTATGCGCTGCTTGATGATAAGCGCAGATTTTCCAAAACCTGTTTTTCTTTATTAGCTCCAAAATTTGCCCTAATCGCGCGCATAACTTGCCCGTAAAGCTGTTTATCCCAAAAACAGCGCCCTAAACCGCCAAAACCCTTATATTGTTTTAGCTTTTCAGCGCTTGGCGTTGACTTGGCTAATTCTTCAAGCACTCGCACATTTGCGATAAATTGCTCAATTTTATGTAGTGGTAGCGTTTGATTTTTCTGGTTATTGTTTTGTTCCATGATTAAGTACCTTATAAAAAAAGGCTGGGGTTGACCAGCCTTAAATTAATTATGTTTTAGTTGTTAAAATTTATCGTTTAATAGCTGACTAGCTATTTTTCGTAAGTGCCTTATTTCATTACTAAATTGAGGTAATAAAATTTCTGGGCTTTGATTTTTAGCAATGCTGTATATAAGCTTACTTGGGATTAAGTGATTACAGTTGTTATATAAAACATTCCACTTATTTGTAGTTTTATCAAAAATGTAAATTTTTGAATAACATTGAAAATCATAACTATCACTATTAAGGTCTAGCCTGATTAAATTATTAGTCCCTTGAATTATTTTTTGAACAAAGACATTTTGTCTGCCTTTGCTTATTTCTTCTAAAATTACTTTCATTTTGCATACTCCAAAAAACTAGCTGATTGAAATAACCAGCTTTATAATTAACTATGAAAATCGACTAAAACAAGATGAGTAACATTTTCACCATCATCGGTTAAATCAGTTAATCCTACTTCCGACCATTCATTTTCAAATTTATTTTGTTTAATTAAATCAGTTATTAAATAATTCCCTGTTAATGCCTTAGCTTTAAAAAACACCCTCCACGGTAAATGGCTTGTTAAGGTTTCATCATTAACTTGATTGATTAACTCAATCAGTTCTTGTTTAATTTCATCAAGAGGTTTAACATCAGCATTTAAGCAGTCGAGAACCTTATTTATAAAATGCTCTGGCTTAAAGCCAACGGTTGAATCAATACTAAAATGGCTACTTTCTAAAGTGTTTTGATAATCTGCTGGATTAGTTAGATTAAACGCTCCAACAACGTGATAAAAATCAACTACTTCATTATCTATATTTATAACGTTGTCAATCTTATTTATTGCGTCCTTGCAATTTTCCGCTTGAACTTTAACAAAATGTATATTGTGCATAATCTGCTCCTAGTTATAAAAAATCTGACAGTTATGAGTTAATTCAATGTGTGCAAGTAGCTTTTTAAATGCACTGCTAACATGCTCACCACATCTAATTTGGTCTTGATAGGGACTAGCAAAAATACTACCGTTAACGCTATAACAATCTAAGCTATAACATTCGGTGTCTGAAATATATCCAAGTCCATCTAAATCAATTAAGTCTTCCATGTTAAAACCTGATTGGTTAAAATCTGGTATAAAATTACTATCTAATTTACTTTCTTGTAACAGGTTTTCCCAACCGTCCAGATTACAAATTATGACTTGATGAATATTGAATTTCTTGTAAAAATCCACAATAAAAAGTTTCTCAAATTTTACCGCTGAGGTTTCAGGGTTCCATAAAATTAAAATATCGCTCATGATGTGCTCCTTGATTAAAATTAAGTTTTTGTTCTTTCACAAGCCCTTAACTATCTCACGGTAAAATTAGTGGTTCGCCACGTCCGCCATAAGTAGTCAGCTATTAATCTGCTCGTTAATCGAAAATCCAATTTGTAAAAGAACTTTGCGGGTCTGTGTATTTCCCACCCCCATACCCATATAGCGGCACAACAAGCATCCCCCTTGTCCATTAAAATTTATTTCATCATTTATTTGCGCGCAAAAAAATGTGACAAAAAATTTTTGGATTAGAAAACCTAGCAATGAGTTACACTTTAAAAGAATGAAGCAATCAGGCATAATTTTCATTGCCTGAATGCTGAATGTTCCTGGCTTGATTAGTGAGTTAAATTATGCGCATTTTGCGAGCGTGAAATGAAATAACCCCAGCACAATTAATTGGCAGGGGTTATTGAATAGCGAACAAAAAGCAAACATAATTTATGGGCTGTGCTGGTAAGCACGGACCAAACACTTCAAGGCAGGTAAGCAGCCATGTAGCTCATTGCGTAGATTTTCTTAGGTGGTGCGTTGTGCAAGCATTATGGGTTTGGGGGTGGGTTAAAAGTAGCGTAGCTCGATCTGAGCCACCTCGATGGTGGCGCAAGATCGGCATTTGGCGCGGTTGAGCCTAGCGGAGCGCAGATATTGGCAGCAAAAAAAGCCAGCTAATGCTGGCGCTCTATAAATAAACTGAAGATTTTTATTTCTTTGATTCAGATTGCATTGACATTGTAGTCATTTGACTTGCACACTTTAAAACCACTGAATTCTGGCATGAAATATTATTAACATCACATTTATTATAAGAATCAACAAGTTGTGGGCAATGTTGTGCTAAATTTGCACTTACATCCGCAGCAAACACTAATGAATTAACAATAACTCCAATTAAGACTAGCAAGATTTTTTTCATAATTTATGACCTTTCAACAATTAAGTAGTTTCTAACGCAAAAATTCTGGTTTAATTATAACAGTTTAGTTGTAACATTATCTGAAGAATTTAATTCCATAATTGTCTTCATCTGGGATGTTTATAAGCGGCACAACAATATTACTGTCAGCAGCATCACATTTAAATGCATTCCTAAATTTAGAAATTTCACTTGTAATTTGTTCCATTAATTCTTGGTCATAATTAAACCAAGCTAGTGTCTTACCAAAGTCGTTAGAACCCATAACATTTAAAGCAGCACCTGTTAATGAAAAATCAATAACCAATCTCTTGTGGTCATACGTTTCATTTGAAATCATGTAGCCAAGCTGTCCAGCATTCCGTAACTCACTAAATTTAAAATTTGAATTGAGTAAGCAATCTTGTACTCTACCAATGTTTGCAAAATAGCTTTCACGTGATGTCATGATAGGATTCCTATGCTTAAATTAATTGTACCGACCAACACACCTTGATCCTCAGACACTGTAAAACCAGACTCATTTAATAGATCAGCAATTTCTTGCTGTTCATCAGGTTCGTGCGCGCTATTTGGTACATTAAAGTTAATTTGATCAATTAGTTTGGATTTGCAAACATTGACAAATTGCCTTAGGTTATTTAGATTGTCATCTTCACAAATATTGAATTCATTGATAACTACTCGATTTTGTGCCAAGTCAAAAACACCGTTAACGATTAAATTACCCGCATTATCAAAACTTTGAATCTTATTGTCTTGATTGAAAATTGTTTGATCTAACATATATTTTCCCTAATAATGATATTCTACACATCTTATTTGCTGTAAGAGCTTAACACGTGTAACACATATAAAACCATGTTAAAGTGTTAAACATAAAACACTCATTATAATTTAATTTTAAAGAATTTTGCGGCCATAGCAAATTCCTCTGCTCTTTTTTCAATATCAGCTAAAATTAAATTATTTATAAACTGTGTTGGACTAATCCCATCTAAGCGTATCATTATATCTAAATATGCTTTAGCTTCATCTTCAAGTATTAATGTCATACGATATTTATCTATATATCTTTTTTGCTTGACTTCAGGTTTAGCTACATCAGTATTTGATTGACTAATGCTAACTATTTCGTTTGGGGCATTGGAGGCTTCATCAGTACCTTGGCCCAAGAATTTTTTTATCGCTGCTTCACCAGCACCAGTAAATTTTGGTTTTGACATAATAATTTTATCCTGCTAAAAATTCATCTACAAATCTTAAGTAATCAGATTGCGCATTTGCGCTTGGCGAGTAGTCCATAATATTCGCTTGACTAATCTGCGCTTCTCTAATACTTACTCCATTGCGAATATATGTATTAAATAATTTTGTGTTTAATTGTGTTACACTCTGAGAAATAGCTGTTGTTACGTCTCGAGATAAATTTGTTCTAGGGTTATGTTTCGTCAATAATACGCCAGCTATAATTAAATGCTTATTGCTATATTTTATTACTTGTTGAACCGTGGTATTTAGTTGAGCTAACCCCTGCAAGCTAAACATATCAGCTTCCATTGGTATAATTAACTTGTCTGATGCGGTAAAAGCATTAAGCGTCAATACACTTAGTGCAGGAGGCGTATCTATCACGATATAATCATATTTATCTTTGACAGATTCAAGTGCTTCTTTCAGCATCTGTTCGCGCCCAAGTTTAGTAAATTCCATATCGGCTACGCTTAACAACATGCTGGATGGGACGATATCACCACCACTTGTTACCTGGATAGCATCTGAAATACTACATTCACTCTTCATTACTTCATAAATTGTCATAAGACTATTATTTGCATTTAAAGCGGTTGAAAGATTAGACTGCGGATCTAAGTCAATCAATAATACTTTATGGCCCTTACTTTGTAAAATAGCCGCCAATGATTGAGTTGTCGTTGTCTTACCAACGCCACCCTTTTGATTTGATATAGAGATAATCATAACACATAAACTCCTAAGTTAAAATTATAACACAGATTAAGCGTGTAACACATATAGCACATTGCACTAGCGTTAAACATATAAGACACCTAAGACGTATTGTACCACAAAATAACCCATATTAAACATATTAAACATATTAAACATATTAAACATATTAAACATATTAAACATATTAAACATAT
>ERZ650304.63-NODE-63-length-68180-cov-7.841709_pt1 | contig 68180 bp, 132 predicted proteins | sample MGYA00376240_ERZ650304 | MGnify/ENA primary metagenome ERZ650304 (study PRJEB26733, sample SAMN07839271) | wastewater metagenome | biome: small river; feature: stream; material: water | place: USA: North Carolina | collected 2016-03-01 ...
GGAGCCATTTGTACTAAAAAGTTTTTTCTCCCATAGGAAATAAGGTTTTCTACGCCGCTGTGTGTGCACCTTGCGACGTGTCATGGCTATACACACCGCGTAAACCACTGTAAAGCAGTCCACTATTTAAAACCGCCTCCGGCGCTCTGAAAACACTCTCGATCATTCTCACGCTTGCATCGTGCGGCAAATCAGTGTCACAATCTTGATAAGACTTTCTAAGATCTTCGTGGAACACTGCGAAAGGAAATTACACCAGTTGGCTAAACCGAAACCTACGTTGCCAGTTCTCCCGCCCGAAACCTTTGACGCAACCCTAGTCTGGTCCACCCAGACAGCAGTGGCCGCCATGACGCAGGCAGGGTTAATCTTCTGGTATGAACACAAAGGCAGAGGGGAGACTCAGGGCTGGCGAGAAGGAGACGTCCTAGTCATCCACGTCTCACCTGATTTTGGCCGCCCTGTCTTTGCCGTGGAGAGGCTTGCGGCCCCTGCACCCACCCTGTGCTAGGGTCGGCACCTACAAACGCCTTGTAGGGCATTCTAGGAGCCTCATAATTTAGCTCACCTAAAATTCCCTTATGACGTAAAATAGTGCTGTGGGGCTCTCCGCTAAAATCTGGTAGTGTGCCAGCGGGCCTCTGTTTCTTGTACCGCAATACTGCGTCGCGCCTTTGGCGTACAACGACGCAACGTGTCCGCCGCATGCGGACTTAAAGCCGGTCTGGAACAGGGTGCCGTAAAAGCGTAAACCTGACTGAGGGCCCCACGCCATTTTCGCGCCCATTTCGCGCCGGTTCCGCAAACTGAGTGCTCCACCCAAATTTATTAACAAAGGTCTATAACGGAAAAAACTGAGAACATCACGGTATAAGATCTCTAGAGGAGATTTTATGCAGTATCGAAAATCATTCGGACTTATTTTAAGGGAACTAAGAGAACTAGCTGGGCTTTCAATCGAGGACTTAGGAAATAAACTAGGCTCCGGCGGCAGCCAAGTACAGCGCTGGGAAAATAATCAAGCCAGGTTCTACCCAACAACACTCAGGCCATACGCGCACGCACTCAAGATAGATCCACACGTCTTACTTGCTGAGTACCTCAACGCAGAGGCAGCTCAGATCTGTGCCCGAGCTGGTATTGAGTTTCTATTTCAGATCACACCAGTCACACAACAAAAAACACTTTGGGAGACACAAACACATGCACACGACGAAGCAGGATAGGTTCGCACTTAAGAGAACTTTTACGGGGCAGTGCGACCTGCACGGCGAAACCCCATTTACGACACTAATACCATTACCACTGGCTGTTGATAGCGTTTCTACTACGATGTGCTTGCTATGTTTCTGTGATAAATTAAGTGGGCACGCAGTAAAACATATACCGCCACCACAGGAGACTTTATGAGGAAAATGGATTTAAGAAAACACCATCCGCTAGATTCAGCGAAATTGATCGCGCAAATGCGTATGGACATGTGGAACCTTGATAGGTTTAATAACATGAATAGAACTAAGATGACCCAAGCGGAGATCGAGGACGTTAAATTTTATGTCGCAGAAGCTACAAAGCAGGCCGGTGAATATGAGCAAAACACATACTGAGAAAGAACTGGAAGACATAGCCGCAATAGCGGATGCACTGGTAAACCCATGCCGTGACCAGTATGACGTGTTACGGCTTAGCCTGATAATCGGCAAAGGGTATAACGAGTTTCGCGATTTACAGTGTGCTGCTTTTGAAAAACTATTTGGAAACGTATAACCTAAGGGAGATTTTATGGATGAAATGCAGGTAGTGTGTGCGTCAGGGAGCAAAGACCGCTCCATGCACATCGAGCAAGTTGCTAATGGGTTTGTGGTCACGGTTTCTGAATCAGGTTCTCGTGTCATACACGTCATAGAGAACATCAAGGATCGTGACAATGTTGCTGTCCTTCTTCTTGTAGTAGAAGAGGCAATGGAACATAAGAATAGGCGGACTGCAGTATGAGTAAAAAGAAAAGCAAGGATGCTGGTAAAATCGTGACCCTGACCGAGGAGAGCCCGACTGTTGACTTTTTGACTGAGTTGTTTTTAAACTCACTAGATTCAGTAGTACACAACGGCCATCCTGCTACTATGGAATTATCTACAGACGCAGGCACCATCAAAGTTATGATTACGCTAGAACGCGGGAAACAGGTAACACAATAATATGCTCATGCACAAACTCAGCAAACCCATCTACGACGATATATTGAGTGGTAACACAACACTTAAAGAAGCTATAGCGGAGCTAGAAAAAAATATTATTCTACGCGCTCTAGCAACGTCGTACACAATGGTTGATGCCAGTAAAAAGCTTGGGATGCATAGACCAACACTAATAGAGAAATGTAAGAGCAAGGGGATCTCTTACAGAGATCTGCTGCTGGTGAAGTGGTGAAAATTATTTTCATACCCAATCCCTGGTGGATCATAGGCATCTCCATGGCTGCCCGCCGCACATGCTGGTGGAGTAGAACAACCAAGGGTAGTAGAGAAGATACTTTGGTCGGGTTTGCACGCACGTACACGCAAAGAAAATACATTTATTTCATTATCATAGGCAGATTTAAAATCGGTTTTTTGAGAAAATAGGAAACACAATATGATTACTAAGATTAAGGCAGAAGGCTTCCGTGGGAAGTCAGTGACCCTCTCGTTCCATGAAGGCATTAATAAAATCAAAGGACGTAACGAGTCTGGAAAATCAGGCATCAAAGAAGCGCTTGCGTTTGTTTGGTCTGGCACTGATGCGGCAGGTACAAAGAGCCCTGACCATCTCATCACGCTTGGTGAGGGGCTCATGGAAGTGAGTATCGGCACAGAGAAGTCTGTGGTGTGCAGGAAGAAAAAGCGCGGAGAGACTTCCACGATAAGACTTATCAGAGAAGGAATCCCTGATATCAGGCCTAACCAGACTGAATTTCAGGCTATGCTTGGTTATAAGCCTGACACCTTCACGTCACTGTGGCTGTCTGGGTACTTCATGCAGCTCTCAACCCCTAAAAAGCTAGAAGTGCTTGGCGACCTAGTGAAGCTAGACCGAAGACAGATTATGCAAGATCTTCTCGGCGAGCTTCCGATGCCGTCTAAACTTAAGCTTGTTAACCCTAAAGTAGAGGCAGACCAATTGGCTACAGAGCGCAGAGCTTTGCAGAACGTGGTTTCGTCTGAAGAGGGACAGCTCACTGCTCTGCAGGGAGAGCTATCTAATCTTCAGGAGGGTGATACCGTCGATGAGGCGGGGCTGCAAGAAAGGGCAAACCAAATCACTGCAAAGCTGTCTGAGTTTGATCTGTATCATCGTGCGGCCGCAAGCTATAACGAGAAACAGCGAACATACGAACAGCATAAGTCTCAGTATGAGAAAGCATCGGAAGATATTGCTAAGGCTGAGGCAGAGATAGCTTCTGTAACACCTGAGATGAATAAGCTGTCTGCTGATATGGCGTTGGTGGCAGAGCAAGGAAATAGTTTAGTCACAAAGACTAATGAAGCTAGGGCCACGGTAAAACCTAGGCCTACGTTTACATTGGTGAGGCCAGACCACACCGCTGTTGGTAACACGTGCTCTACCTGTAACCAACCCATCTCAAAAGAACATTTTGATGCTCAGTTTGATGTTTATAACAAAGCACTGACTGAGTTCAATAAGGTTGACCGTGAGGTGGCTGATTACAACAAAGGCGTGCTTGATAGTGTAGCTGCACTTGAGAGGCAGGTCGCTGCACATAAAGAGCAGTATGTGGTGTATAAACAAGAACACCTGGCCCGGTCTAACTTAGTGGTCACGTGCAATAACACGATAGCCGCTAGACAAGCTACACTCACAAGAACACCTACTGCGCCGGCAGCGCCTGCAAAGCCAGAAGGCGATGAACAAACCCTAAGGGCTGAAGTGATTGATGTGTCCGCTAGTTTAAAAACTTACAGGCACACTAAAGCACGTAGAACGGCTTTAGAAACACAGATCAGCAACATCACCGATGCTTGTAATCGTAAGCGAGTACAGGTGCTTGATCTATCCAAGATCGAGTCATGCCTAAGACAACTTCCTGAGGTTGAGGTAGGTATGATTGTAAGTAGTCTGCAGGCCGAGGGAGTCGAGGTAGGGATGCTAGATGGAGAGTTGTGGTTTGCTGACGATGTAGGTGTCAGGTATAGCAGCCTTTCTTCTGGCAGACAGATGAAGGCTGACCTAGCTATGCTTGAAAAGCTAAGACAGTTGGCAGGTAACAAAGCACCGTCATGGGTGTATGTGGACAACGCGGATCTGGTTGATGACGTCACTCCTTGGTTACCTACTAATGTGCAGGTGATCGTGGCAGAGGTGGCTGATACAGAGTTGGTTGTCGAATGATTATAGGGAGGCTCTGCTCTTAGTGGGGCCTCCTTAGTTTAGGGGAGTTATGCTTAGTAACATGGTTTATGCAGAAGACGTTCCGTTGGGGTCTATTTGTAGCGGGACAGCTATAGGGGATTTCATAAAGACAGAAAAGTGTTGGTATTTTAAGAACATATTTGGGGAAGTGCTTAGGGTTAATCCCCACAAACACTCCTTAATGTTAATGCAGGAGTGGAGAGACAAGATGAGTTTTTTAGCAATGCCGCAGATTGTGGATACTGAAGCAGAGCTACCGCAGAACCCTAAAACAGGTCTAGCGGTGATTGTACGAGAGGCACTGAAGGCTGATTTTAATTATACAGCCCACGTGTTCGACGGCTCTAAGTGGGTTGCAAAAACATTTGAACAGTTGCTAGCATCAGTAGCAGATGCTCAGGAACAGGAAACTAACGAATCAGCAGCAGGAACTGGTGCTTAGAATACAGCAAGACCAGCGGGTTATGAGAACACACCCAAGGTACGACGAACTCCTATCCAATTACCAAAAGGTGTATAGGGATTCGTCTGACTCTGGGGCGTGGGCGCGGCTGCACAGGATTTACTGGGAGTTGAAGAACGATGGTAAAAACCCTTAAAGAAGGACAGACATGGCAGAGGATGGCAGGTAGAGGAAAAGGCTCCAGGATAGTCATTGTGAGGGTTAGGCAGGATGGGTGGGTTACTGCTAAATGCGCTACCCTAGGCCGCTTAGTGTTTGTGCAACAGCAGTCTTTTTTAAGAGAAACTAAACCGCTCTATAGAAAGATTCCAAGACCGTATGTAAGAAAAACTTGCCTAGTTAGTAAAAACGTGGTTTTGAATAAGGAAGGAAATATAATATGATGCTTATTAGTGAAAAAAAACTGAAACTAATGATTAACGTGGAAGTGGCTAAGCAGCTAGAGCCTCTTACAAGACAGATCGCTAGGGATAGCGCAGAGCTAGGAACAAAATATAAGGGACTTTCTGAGAGGCTCTATCAAAACCATGAAGAAGGTGTAGCCATCACAGCTAAGAACCAGCAGGACCATATGACAATGCTAAGGTCCGTTCTGGAGAATGAGTGTATCCAGGCCGAGGCACTGACCGTTATCGCGGCTCTGTTGCGGAAGTTGTTGCATAGAGGCTCACCTAAACCAAAGGCCAAGAAACTCAAAGCAAATGCCTAGTATTTCAGCAATGCTTTATAAGATCTTCGGCGCAAGATCAGCACAATCTATTGTGACTGGTTATGAGTACGAAGTCAGGAGCCTGCTTAGACGCCTGAGCATCGACATGAATAATTTGGCAAAGATAATCGATAAATCTCAAAGAAAGGAGCAAAACATGGCTAAGAAAAAAACAGCAAAAAAGGCAGCGAAGAAATCAGCAAAGAAATCAAAGTAATTCACACGTACTTTGGCTACTACGTTAAAGACACGACTGGGTAACCTCAGCGTGTCTTTTCTATTTTAAGGGGAACTATATGGAAATGTTAAAACAATTAAAATTAATGAGTGCTTATAGGGACGCCGATGGACTAGTAGCTCCCGGCAAGACTACGCCTGGGCAGAGAAATGCTTCTGGTAACGGTGTTGCTTACTCAGCTTTTTATGGGATTGTACTGGCTACACTACCCCACTTTCTTACAAGCATTGAGTACACAGATGAAGAGTTGGCTGAGCACGACGGTACCCTTATCTCTGAACACGGTGTTATTACAGAAGCCATAACTAAGTGCTTTGTTGGCAATAGTTATATCCTACACAGGTCCCCTGTCCCCCATAACGACCAGCAGGCGTGGGACGATTACTTAGCTTTGTTATGTTTTTATATTATTGTAAGAGACGGCAGCTTGTTTGGGCTAGCAAAGGAACTGAGAAAACGCAGGTGGCCGCTCGGAATCAGATACTATATGAACAATGAGCAGTACTTACCCGGCAGGCCTGGAGCCACTAAGTACAAACACCCCGATGGTAGATGGAACGTAGAGGCTTGGGTGGGTAGGTTTCCTGTAGTCCGCTACATGACTAACCTTGCGCTGAGCAACTGGATTAGGTGTGCTTTTTATTCTGTGGCGTGGGCTGTGACGGTTATCCAATCTAGCAAAAAGAGCTACCGAGAGCAGGACAGTTGGAGAACTACTTGGATGGTGGTCGAGGCTTACCTAAGCAGGAGAAAGAGTATTCCTTGGTACGCCGGTAAAGCTATTACAGATTACGCTGTCCGTATCTATAGAGAAGCCGCTGGAAAAATCCCGGGTGGATTAGCTACTACACAGGTAGGTTACTTTGAGTATGATCATCCGATGATTATATTATGGAGAATGTCTGAGCTAGAGAGTGGCTGGGTACACCCTATTAATGAGGTATAACTTATGAGCAAAGCGCACTACAAAATTGAGGAGCGTACTTTAGATGGGCAGCCGTTTTTTATAGTCTGCTACCCAGGTGGTCTTGCTATTAGTGGCAGATATAATACATATGCTGAAGCAGACGCTTTTGCTAAGAAGTGGGTAAGGGAGATGCTAAGAAATGGATAAAATGTGCGAAGCTTGTGTGGGTATTGGCGCTGTAGGAGAGGGTGATTGCGAGCTTTGTTCCGGCAGGGGGACTCGGGTGTGGCTTCGTGTGACTGCTCCGAACCAAGTAGATAGGGTTAGAAAAGCATTCGAGGCGGCTAGTGCGGGTTTCAGGGAAGCGATGGAAAAGATTAACCCCCCTAAACCAGGCAGCGGCAATTCTACAGATAGCTGAGTAGAAAAAGCAACGAATAAAAAGGTGATCTAGGCCGTCGCTGCTATAGCGACGGCTTCACTTTTGCTATCAAAAAGTGATATGTTGCATTGCTATGACGTGGAGAAATAAGAAACTTGCTGTGGGTAGTTTTGAGGAAGAGCTCTACGGGTATAAGCCGGTGCCTGTGAAAGTTAAGGGCAGCGGCAACAGGCCTTACAAATCCATTAGCAAATGCGATGGCTGCAGCAGCGTAGGTTCTTTTGCTAGTGGCCTGTGTGTTAGGTGTAGAAAGCCCTGCAGGTATTGTGGAAAGAAGGTTGAACATGGTGCGAGTACTGGTATTGCATACCATCTTGGATGTGCCGCTAAGAAAAGAAGGAAGGAAATCTCCGATGGGCACCTCTGATAGTACTAATATTGAGAAGCCGTGGAAGCCTGATGACAGTTGTGTAGAGGGGCAGCCAGATCAGATGGCGCCGGTAACGTCTACACCAGCAGACGAATTATTAGAAACATTTAAGAAGTATATCGGAGTACGCGAGGTCGGCGGCCCTAACAAGGGAGCTGACGTAGAGCGATTTCAGAAAGCTGTGGATGGTAAGGCACAGGGAGAGAGCTGGTGCATGGCCTATTCTCAGTTTTGTATTAAAGAGGTAGAGGACAAGCTTAGTATCAAGTCGCCCGTCTATAAGTCAGAGCACTGTCTTACGGTATGGAATCAGACGAGCTCTTTAATGCGCATGAAAGAACCAGAGCCTGGCTGCCTTATTATATGGCGTCACGGTAAGACTGCGTCAGGTCATGTGGGGGTTGTAGAGACTGTAAATGGGGACGGCACTGTTGGAACCATCGAAGGTAATACTGGCCCGGGTGCTGGCGTTGTTCGAGAGGGTGATGGCGTATATAGGCGGGTTAGGTCTGTGGCTGGCACTACAGAGATGCCTGTGGTGGGGTTTCTTCGTGTGTTTAAGGCGTAGTGTGTTCAACCGAGACCATTTGGTCTCAGTTGCCTGATGTGGTGGTTCAACCGAGACCATTTGGTCTCAGTTGCCTGATGTGGTGGTTCAACCCAACCCATTTGGGTTGAGTTGGGTTGGAAAAATACACACTATTTCTGGCATAAGCTATGTAGGAGAAATAACTTATGTACGACCAGCAACTAGACTTAATAGCATTCGATAAGCTTGGCGCAGACCAGAAAATAGATGCTTTGCGTCTAGCTAGACGCAGGCATATGGATACCATCAAGCACATAGATAGCGATTTAGAGGACTTATACCAAGACGCAAAGAGAGTTCCTATTAATAGGGAACAGACTTTATACCTGCTAAAAACAAGGGCGGGTAAAAGCATGTTGGCTTTTCATGAGGGCAATAATACTGTCGCGGTATCAATAACCGAGGCAGAGCTTAGATTTGCTGCTGACCTTGTAAATACATTAGGGGGCTTAGATGAAAAATAACGTGAGTAGAGAAGCATACCAAGAAATGGCTCTGGCTAGTAAGTCAGAACTACTTAACTCTTTTGGGGAGAAACTCGCTGAGTTCTACAAAAGCGGCTGGGTACCAGCCAAACTAGATGACAGGCACAGGCTTGAGTTTCTTAAGATTTTTGACAGCGAGCTTAAGATGGAGATCGCGTTTCGGGTATCGCTAGAGCTCGTGGCACAGATGCTCGCACACGACCTGGTTAGACAGGGATCCAAAGCGGACCAGCAACAAATTTTCGCTTCTGTTAATAGAGAGATTATGGCTTCTACAGAGGAGTACAAACTCTATTTTCTAGCAATGCAGGAGAGTAAAGATGAGCAAAGAATTATACATACGTGATATCAAGGTAGGAGATAGTGTCAGTACAGAAGCCTTGATAAAAGACTTTGTAGCAGCACAAACCAAATCCGGTAAACCTTACGCTAGATTTAAGATGCAGGACAAGACAGGAACACTTGCTGCGGTGATGTGGAACTGGGCACCTAATATGGGCACTCCTCCGGACGGTAGCATTAGCTACGTCACAGGCACTGCGTCTGAGTATAACGGATCGTTACAGGTCAGTGTACAGAACATAGTTCCTGTGACAGACGGCGTGGATATGTCTGACTACGAGATTAGAAGCAGCTACTCCGTGGATGACCTTAGTAATAAGTTGGATGGGTTTATTAGCGGCTTTGATAATGAGTGGTTTAAGAATGTGGCAGAGCACCTTCTAGTTTCTAACAGTTCTTACAGAGAACAGTTCGAGCAGGGCCCAGCAGCTACAGGTATTCACCACGCGTTTAAATCAGGACTACTTGAACACACTGTTGAGATGCTTGAGTCAGCAGAAGCGTTACTTAATCTTCCGTTTTATAAAAAGCAGCTTAATAAAGACCTGTGTATGTTCGGGGTTATGTTCCATGATTTTGGCAAGATTTTTGAGTACAGCAGCGAAGCCGGGTTCAAGAAGACGCTGCAAGGAACGCTTGTCCCACATATCCCAATGACTGCTGCACTTATTTTTGAAGCAGCAAACATTTACAAAGTTCCTGAGATAATCAGAGACTTTATGATGCATGTGGTACTTAGCCATCACCGTATGCTTGAGTGGGGATCTCCGGTAAGGTTTGCTTGCCAGGAGGCTGCCTTCGTTCATTACGTCGATTGTATGCACGGCGACGTCATGGGTATGGGACAAGGTCTTGCTGCTAATGTTAAGCCGGGGGATACACTATACAAACAACCAACTGGAGACAGGTTGACGCTGTCTGCGGAAAAGTTTGAAACAATACTAGGTAGAGTTACCACTAACAAAGGAGAATAAATGACACAGTTAAAAGATATGATAGGGAAAAAACTGCTTTGGGCAGGAGTGGACCCTGCAACAGACCTCATGTGTTTCCTTTTTGAAAATGGCAAAGGTTTTACTATGGATATGGAAGGGATTTTCATGCTTGAAAGCGCGGAAGAAACCTGCCGTAAGATTATGGAAGAGACCAGAGATGCTACAGATTCAGCCACCAGGCTCAGGCTTTGTTTGGAATCGGATTCGGAGATTCATAACACTCTAGATATATGGATAACGGCGGGATTGCTTGAGTCTAAAGAAGAAGCGGCAGAACTATTAAAAACATTGGAGAATATTAAAAATGGAAGAAACAAAGCAGAAGCCGGAAAAACTGACGAAGCTGGAGAAGTTATTGGGGCGCCCGGTAACAGTGAGCAAACTAATGACGGGGAAGTACATAGTTGATTATGTGAACCACTCCGCACCAGCTCTAAGCCTGATGGCAGAGACAGAGGACCAGGCAATGGAAAACCTTCTCATTTACCTAGAACGGAAAGCACCGAATGGCTAAAGATCAGATGATATTTTGGTTGGTGTTTGGGTCGGCTGTGTTGGGAGCAACGCTTCATGTAATATCCAATTGACAGCGCAGGCACTTTTTGCCTAGTATTGGCGGTACGAACTTTACAGTTTGTACCGCCTTTTTAATTTTAAAGGACCTGACAATGAAAATAAGGTTTAAGACGTGGTACCGGGGAAAATGGGTTTACGCAGGCTCTTACTTGGGCGGTTCTATTGTACGATTGAGTACAGACGGTTTTGAGCCATATATAGAAGAGATTCACGGGACGGGAAACGACACTGAGACAGCCGGGGTTAGCACAGGAGAGTACGATGAAAATATTTATAAAGCGTAAATTGATGAGAGCGCTGTATCGGCTAGTTTACTGGTACGCAGGCAAGATTAATAAGCCGATACAGCATAAAGCCCTAGAGCATTCGCGTATTACTGATGAGGACCTTTATGTAGAAGCGAAGTGGCTTTGTAAGAACTTAGATAAGGAAGTATAAGCAATGAGGACAGTACCTAAGATAGGTCAGAGGGTTTGTTTTACGCAGGGCACTGATGTTTATGAGGGGGTAGTTGTGAAGCACGATAACTACCATCCGGTGAAAAAGGTCCTTGTTAGGTGGGATAACCCCCCTCCAGGACTCGGTAAGACCTCGTGGGAGAGCTGCTCTGCACTTAGTCGTCCAGCGAAGAAGCTAAGTAAGGACAAGCAGAGGATTGCGGAGCTTGATGATGCACTATTATATGCAAGACGGTTCATTAAAGAGCTTGAAGCAGATATCATTAATTGCCGCTCTATAATAGATGGACTTAAAGAAGAACACGCCAAGATGAAGAAGTTGTTGAGCGGTGAAACACTGTGGCTTGGGAGAACCCCGAATGGCTTCTTAATTGGATGCCAAGTAACGGACAGAAAAGACATACCAAGCCACTGGACGGTTCACACCAAAGTCCTAGTGCTCGAAACGAAAGCGGCGGGTGAAGAATGAAAACAAAACCAAAACCAAAAGTAGGCGATAGGGTGAGTTTCTACTTCGCAGCCGCGCAAGAGAGAATTAGGGGTATCGTCACAGGTATCGATGGAGAAATGTGCAGTATTCGTGCAGACGACGGATACAATTATAGAATCAGCATGTTTAACCTCCGTAGACTTAAAAAAGTTCCAACCAAGGACAAGCAGAGGATTGCAGAGTTGGAAAAAGAGAACGCTGAACTACTGCAATACAAAAGCTATTACGATCGCGCCAAAGGTTTTTTAGAGGGACGCAACGAAGTATCTGCACTAGAGACGCTTCTTAAGGAACACGCCGAGATGAAGAAGGTGTTGGGTGGTGAGACCTTTTGGGTTGGGCATGATAATAAAAAAATGATCGAATCAGAGTTTGGCTCTGTACCATTTACATCTAGAAATGACATACAGCCAATTTGTGATTACCACACCAAAGTCCTAGTGCTCGAAACGAAAGCGGCGGGTGAGGTGTGAAGAATATTTTTCCAGGTTTAATGGCGTGGATAAAATGCACAGAAGTACACGGATTGACGCCCCTGTTGATTGCTGGTTTTTTACCAATCATCTTTTTAGAGTTTATTTTTATGCCAATGCGTCTGCTTAACTCTATTTGCTTTGAGGTTCAAAATGACCAAGCCAAAGAGTAAAAAGCGCGTGGCGAGTTATACGGTTAGGGAGATTAAAAAAGCGTATATGCATGATTTAATTTGGCATGAAATGAATATGAGTGTTTATCGCTGTCCAGACTTTGGTCAACTAAGCATACAGCTCCGCAAAAACAGAGCTAAAAAGAAGGGGATGAAGAGATGAATTTGGTTTACTAGAAGTTAGTGCAAAAAGTTACTAGAAGTTAATGCAGACTGCACATTAAGGGGATTAATGTATCAACTTTAGTACATTAAAATTAAGTGATAATGTTAATACAAGGTTTACGCACTCGGAATGCGTAATAAAGAGGCGGCATGTGTAACGGCAACCAAGCACTTGTGCAAGCAATCCCTGTAGCGCCGACTGGGAATGCCGCCGATTTTTAGGAGCGTGGGATGAGCGAAACTTTACAAGTTGTAATATGCGGACTTCCTAGGGATCACAAATGTGATTACGATGGCCCCACTTTATGTGGTGGGACCAACGAAGATGGAACTTATTGGCAGGGCACCTGTGATGAAAGTAACCGTAGAAGGGCAACATGGGGCTCTGCCTCCTGTTCCATTTGCGGCAGGACTGCTATGGAAAACTCTGTGTGGATGGATTGAATATGCCAGTAGTGGTGCATAAGATTAAAACACGCGCAAACCCATACGGCCAAAGGTGGACGTGGTCATACTGCAATCGTGAAGTACACTGGTATGCAGATAGGTTTTTATCAATGCGATGGAAGACCGTAACCTGCAAAGCTTGTTTGAAGGCGAGGAAGAAGTGAATACAGCTGTACCAAAGGAAGTGATACATTACGAATGGTCAACGGTATGCGGGGTAAAAGATAAAACAGCGCGTAGCTTTTTTGATTTAACTTGCATGCCCTGCTTTCAGGAGCAGATAGATTGGCACCAAGAAACGTTAGGTGAACTTATTAGGTGCAGAGACAAAATAAAGGAGCGCGGAGATGAGAAAGTTTAGGACATGGTTTTATAATTTAATCAGACCGCTATTTGTAGGTAATATCGACCCAAACGAGGACTTCATTTGTGGTAACTGCGGTAGAGCAGTTCTCTATAGGCAACTATTTTGCGATGAGGTCTGCGACCGTTATTTTCATCACAACACAGGGACTATAAAATGGGAATGAATAACGAAAAGGAAACACCTGTTAACGTAGGCGTTGATTTTGATTTCCAAAGACACTTGCTTGGCACGATAGTTTTTGTCGTAGTATCTGTCTGTACGTACCAGTTTGGTCTTGGTGTGTCTGATGCAGACCTTAGAAAGGGTTACTGGTTGTACCGCGATGACTGCGAGATGTATCCTAAGACAAGGGCAGGATACCTTGCTCCCTTTTACGGGCTTGGCTGCCGCGTAGGTGAGTATTTTAAACAGGAGTTAGAAAAATGAAACAACTTATAATCATGAATATAAAACCGATATTGTTCTTCTCGCTGCTGTTTATTATAGGCTACGCGTTTGGAGGCCGTATCGGTGTTGGGGTGGCCGCCACTATTATTCTATTGATACAGTTTATTATATGACGGAAGTTAAATGTTATCGCTGGTATGTTACTTACATGACTGATGGTGGCGCAGTAGGATCCATTTACATTAGCTCTAACAAGGACTGGTTTGAAATCAAAAGGTCACGAACCTACATAGAAAAAGAACACACTGACGGAGTAACCGTAATTATACTTAGTTGGGTTTTGCTAACTGAAGAGCAGTACGCAGAAAGGTTAAACAGTGATTAAAAAGTACACAAAAAAGCCAGTCACTATCGAGGCAGCACAGTACGACGGAACAGACGAGTGCATTAACCAAATGGTTGCTGGCTTTGGTAATACGTTTGTTTTAGCGGCGTGCTTACACAAAGACACACGTGAACTAGAGCTCTGTACTTTAGAGGGCTGGATGACTGCAAGTGTGGGGGACATGATCATCCGGGGAGTTGAGGGTGAGTTCTACGCGTGCAAGCCATCAGTATTCAAAAAGAGCTACGAGGAGGCAATCTAATGGAACCAGGAAATAACCCGCTTTTCATAGCGGTGATGAAGCATATGAAATGGGATGAGTGGAAAACACATGTGTGGTTCCACACCAAGAATCCTATGTTTGGTAACATATCCCCTGATGAGATGATCTATAGAGGCAGGCTAGAGTACTTGGGTAGGGCAATCACGGCCATGATCGAAGAGAGTGGCGATACTGTGGCCGCTAACGAACCATCAAGGGAAGACACACAAGCTAAGATAGCGGAGCTGGAAGAAAAGGTGGCACGGTACGAGGAGGCGTTGAAGGAAATATCAGGGCACCCTTTTAGTGCAGCAATGGCTAGAAATGCGTTGCTTCCTATCTCCGATGAAGAGTTCAAGAAACGTTGTCCCGCAGTGTTTCCTTGTGGGCAGCTGGTTGAGTATCCGATCAACGAGGAAATCACGGAGATACCACACACCATTTTCGACGGCCCCGTCAATAACGAAGGAGATAGTCCATGAATAGCCAGAGTCCGTTTGTAAGTGTTCAAGGTATGGTAGATTTCCGTGCAGAGGGAGAGAAGATATTGCGCGAGAAATACGTGTCAGAGCTCCTTAGGAGCTCTATTGATATGGCGGTAGATTGGGCTGGGCCTGAGGTTGCAATCAAGCACTTAAAAGCAGAGTTAGTATTATTAGAAGCTAAATATAGGTGGGAGGGGAAATGAACGTACCAAAAAGGTATAGGTCTAGGGTAGTAGTTAAAGAGGCGATCAAGTGGACTGGAGATAATTTCGACGCCGTTGCTAAATTTATGCGCCCAGAGGCAGTTGCTACAGACGCGCTTCTCGCATCTAGGTTGCATATCATGACTCTAGAAGGGCCTATGGCAGGCAGTCGCGGAGACTACTTAATCAAAGGCTTGAAAGGCGAGTTTTACTTTTGTAAGCCAGACGTTTTTGAAGCGTCTTACGAGGAGGAAGTGTGAGAACAATTAAGCGTTTTGTTTACAATATCATACGTCCTTTCTTGGTTAAAGACGTGTGTCGTAACGAAGACTATATCTGCATCAACTGCGGAAGAGCTGTGCTAAAGCGGCAGTTCTTTTGTGACAAAGATTGTTCTGATTATTACAACCACAACACAGGTGAACCTAAAAATGAGAGTTGCGATAACAAGTCTGAGTTCTAGGTTTTATAAGAAAGATGGTTGGACACTAGAGATACTTCGCAAGTATGTCTTAACCAGTGCTGACCGAGATTTCTGGGTGTTTGATGAAACTGCGTGCGGGTATTCTTCGGAATACTACGCCCCAGATATATCCATCAGGCTTGACCTAGACTCCATGATTAAAGACGGCCTAATTAAAGACACAGACATTGACGGCAAGGATAGGTGGGGGGAGCTTAAGCACCTTTCACCACTCGATGCCCTTAGGGAGAGATTACGATGATTCAAATTAGAAACGGACTTAATGTACCATTACCATCACTACATCTTACGCTTGCGTCGGAGGCTGCACCTGTAATTGCGGTAGGTGTTTACTATAAAAACGATCTGGAAGAATACCCCTTCTACGAACTTCATGTGAACGGGAAGTTTTACGCCCATTTTAGTGGGTATATGGTGTACTACGGTAAGAAGCCTGACTTAGTGTCATTTCAAGTATACCTCCCAAGAAATGAGGCCTCTAACAAAGGACTTATAGGGAAGGAGTTCGGCGCGACACTATTTGCGTTAGATCTCTCTGTGGACGATGCTTCTGCGCAAAAATCAGGGGCGTGTAATTACAAATTAGTGTGAGGATTCATATGATACTTTGTTCATCATGACAGTTGTAGAGCTTTTACAGTGTATTGGTTGGGGGGTTCTTGGTTATGCCCCGCTGTGGTTTTCGTTTGTATCTGGAGAGGAAGATAAAAAAGACGGTGTATCGTGGAGACTTGCCTTCAGTATAGCAATGGTACTACAACTAGCGGCGTTAGTATTTGCATTTAAAGCTGGCGGACGTTAACTAGGCAACTATTGCCTTGACTTTGTTTAGGTGCGGTAAGAGATTACACCCATGAGCTTAACAGGTGATATGACAGGGGCTACTATATGAAATTCTTAAGAAGGTGGGCAGCCAGCATGTGCAAGATTATCGGGGTGGTGGGCGTTATCTTAGCTATTATCCTGTTCGCTTTTTGTTTTGGTGCTTTGATCTGTTTTTCGTTTAAGTACGGCGGGCCAGTCGTTGGTATAGTCGTGGCGATACTCACGGCTTCTTTTATACACGCGTTGATTGACGACCTACCGGAAAATTAAATGATTATTCAGGTATAAGTTTTATATAGTTCTTATTTATTTTAACCAAGGAGGTTTTATGGAAGACGTAGATGCCTTATTTGATAAGGCTATTCTTACCCTCGGCTGGAAAAATCAGGTGGACAAGACTATAGAAGAGTGTGCAGAGCTGATACAGGTTTTAGCAAAGCGAGGGAAGGAAGCAATACTTTCTCAAGAAGCTCGCATGGCTGTTGTGGATGAGGTTGCAGATGTAGAGATCATGTGTGCCCAGCTCAAGAAGATCTATTGGATGGGTGACTTGGTAGAAGAGCGCAAAAAATATAAGTTGGGCAGACTTAATAAAAGATTAGAGGAACACAATGGATAATAAAACGTTTTGGGTAAAACCGTTCATGGCAGCTCCAGGCACGGCCGAGTGGGAGAATACGATCAGCGTCGTTCCTGTTAATGGGTGGCTTAAGGTAGAGATTTTGGGGTTTGAGCAGCCTAAGCTAGAGGTGCCCTTATTTACGACTCCGTGTTGTAGGGGCGATATCTCTTTAGGAACCGCCTGCGGTTCTTGCGAAAGGTGTAAATGGTATCAAACTCATGGCGCTACATTTAAAAAGACGAGTAGGTGAGAGCATCATAATCTCAGATGAGCTTGTGGTCACAATCAAAGAGGTTAAGGGCAGAAACGAAGTGGCCATTAGCATTCATGGGCCTAAATCAATCATAGTGCGTAGATTCGAGTCGCACGTAAACATCGACAAGATCAGGTGTCCTAACTGTGATTTCTATGCGTGCATTTGTAAGGGGGGTTTATGCCAGTCGTAATTCATTTAGTAGATCGGTTTGAGGGTGCGGTCAGGCGGGCTATATGTGGGAAAGATATCTCATTTCACGCAGACATATTCACTACATATAGGCAGTACGAAGTCACATGCAAAGCATGTTTGAAGAGGTGTGAGATGACAGTTAATAAAAAAGAACCTGCAAGAAAGTTTAAGCTAGGTCACAATAAAACAATACACGGTTCCCCTGCTTTTATCAGCGAGGCCATAACCGATGGTGGATATTTTGGCCGCGTTTCTTTGCTGGGCGGGGAGTGGTTTGCCGCGTATTGGGATGCAGACGGAAAGGCACCGGATGATGCTGAGTACGTGGATCTATCTCATATCGACGAACCTTTGGGAACGCTAGAAGAGGTGACGGCGTTACTTAACCAGTCACTTCTGAACGCAGACATTTTTAAAAACAGCATTGCTATGCTGGAAAAAGAGGTCGGTGCTTTAAAAGCACAGAGACATGCATACGCAAGTGAATTTCCACGGGGCGACACGGGAAACATCCACGAAAACATCCGTCTGCTTAAAGCAGAGAACGTCGCTTTGAAGGAGAAAGTCAAGAGCTGGGAGAACACATCTTATAAGCAGGACGAGGAAATTGCGGAGCTTAAGACTCTACTAAGCGAGATAAATAAGCACGTCAGCCTCGCGAAGAATAAAAACAATTAGAAAAGGAAAAAACAAATGAAAGCTGTATTTAAAACCAAAGAAGAGTTTTTAGCGGAAGGCTTTAAGGAAAGCTACAACACCATCTACATAGGAGATAAGAAACATCCAGACGCCTGTTTAAGGCTCCATGTGCTAGGTCAGCTAGGTGGCAAACAAGTTGAGGTGGTTGAGGTGTACGACGCGCAGGCTGGTATGGTAACAGTCTTATACGGCCGCCACACCTATAACGTGCACACATGGGCACTGAGAGAACACGTAGACTTCGGGATGATTGCTAAGCCAGCTACGCTGATGATCAGAGGAAAAGCAGCTAAGTTCTATGGGATCTCGTTCAAGTTTAGCTGCGATCACGATGAACTAACTACAAAGGAAGCAGTTAAGCTTGCTAAGTGGGTGTTACAAAAGGCAGGTGACAAGTGAGGCCGTTTGACTGGGATCTGAGCGTGATTAAAGGGGACTTCTTTGGTCCGGCTATCGGGGCTGGTTTTAATATCTCTACACCTGTTTTTAAGCTGCGATACAATGATAAGCACTTATACAGGATGCTGTCAGTAATCGTGTTTTTTTGTGGAGCGAATCTTTATATAAAGATACCTCTTTGGAGAGACACCGATGAGAGCTAGTCAGATGGTCGATAGATTACAAAACCTCATAGAGAAACACGGAGATCTGTACGTAGAGTTTTTAGACAGCGTACAGGGAGGCACCGATATCGATCAGATAGAGGTTGCTTTTAACTTCTACGGGCACGAACTTTTTATGGCTAAAACAGATGGACAAGGAAGGACCGATGAATAAAGACCTAAAGAGAGAGCTGAAAGAAATCCTTCTAACTCGCATAGAGCTAACCAATATGCTTTCTGCTTCGCATGTGGGTGTTTTAGAATCTATAGCCAGGGCCGTGCAAGCACTTGTAGCCTTAGACACGGTTAAGGAGGATATCAATGAAGAAAAATGAAACTATGACTTTGAAAGTTATTATTGATGACCCCGAAAAGGCGGCGTGGATTTTAAAAGCGTGGCCAGAGGCTGTAAACGGCATTAAGGTTGCGACCATGTCTTACGGAGATATGTTTAAAGAGCGGGATCTGTTTGCGGCCGCCGCAGCTTTTTACATCAGAGAAGAGGGCGAGACCACGGAAGAGGCTATTAGAGCTCACATGGGAAACAGCTTCTCTACGCCAGGTGCGGCCGCTGCGGAAGCTCCCGATAATGTAGGCCCGGGAGCTAGCTGGGATATTGTAAATGCAAACGGAGATGTATTACTAAGCTCTGGAACAATGAATGGAGAAGAATAAAATGGCACTAGAGACAATGAGAGATGTTACTAAGTTAGATGGGTTTGATGTTGTCACGATGGATGATTTGAGAGCAAAACATCCTGAGCGGTTTACTGAAACAGGGGCTATGGATCATGTTTGGTTTGAAGAAACAATCAGACCTCATAATTTTGTTTATGTGAGACACGATAAGAACAGCATCGCGTTCACGATTCAAAACGGACCTGTCAAAGAAGTAGGCGTTAACGGCTGTCAGGTGACTACCTTGATCGCGGCTGCAAAGCACATGATCGAAGAACTAAATAAGAAGTTTCCGTGTCGTGAGAACGCGATGACAATCACTAAACTCGATGAGGCTCTTCTGTGGCAAGATAAGAGAACTAAAGACAGGACTGCTCGTGATGTTGAGGGGACATCTAACAAATGAGCGCGACAAGCTACAGGAAGTTTTACCTTACTGAGGCGCAGTGCCAGCACCTGAAGAGGCTTCTTGATCACAACGAGGCAAGGCTTATTGAGGAGATGGAAAAGGCAGGTAAGTCGCTTAGCCCACAACTCATCGAGCTTGTACAAGCAGGCGTACAGGAGTGCCGCGTTCTGTCAGAGCTGTTCAAGACAAGACCCTAGAAATTACTGCAAATAACTTCTAGACGTTATGGAGCAAAATATAGCTTATATCGGGTATAAGCTATGTAGAGGCACTATTTCGTCTAGAAGTTAGTGCTTAACCACGGAGGTTATATGAGTAGTGAATTAAAAACAGACGGAGTCCGTATCAACAATGAGCAAGCGCAGGAGCTTGTGGATGTGGTTCATCTGAACATGTTCAGGATGCTTATAGATAGCACAAGCCACTTAAGCGATGCACAAGCACAGCTTATTAGAAACCGTGTATTAGGTAGGTTGGTAGCTGATTTCGTAACCCCGATTGGCGCTGCCTTTCAAAGACGGATAAAAGAACTTGAACTAGCTGCGGTTTACGGAGGGTTGAAAAATGATCGAGACCAAGGAACAGGCGAGTGAGTTTTTAAAGAGTTTAATCTGTGAGATGAACACGCAAGACAACCTAGGCACTGCCTCACCGTATTTCTATGTGGTGCGAAGGTTTGAGTGGGTTCCGGCCCACCCTGAATATAACCGCGGCCCACTTAGAGATGTCTGGGTGGATTTTAAACATGGTGACCCCTCTGTGTACCACTCTAAAGAAGATTATTTAGCTTGGGCTAAGGATTATTATGGCGATGAGTTTTCGGCTGAAAAAGCGGAAGAACAGTTTAAGGAGCTAACGTACCTGCAAGAAGAGCATCGGTTCGTAAACGAGAACGTGTTTTTCACTAAATCGGGTTACGACCAGCATATGGCACAGAACAGCCATAACTATCGCTCTGGCGAGTACCAGCCTTATATCATGCACGCGTTTAGAAACCCTGAACTAGGAAATATTTTCCGTGCTATAGGTATTTTAGTTGATACTCCGTGGGAGAAGAAATAGGGTATCGTAAGGTGTGTTTAGGCGCACCTTACGATATTTTTTAACTGTGCGTCGGTATGCAAGAGGCTAAAGCAGTCTGACTGTAAATCAGATCTCTCCGGGGTTCGTTGGTTCAAATCCAGCCCGGCGCACCATTTATACTGGTAAACACATTATGAAGATTCCAAAGCAAGTTGTAGAGACGGTTGAAGCAAAGTCCATTAAAGTTTTCGCAAAGCTCCGTGACTCAGGCTCCTACGAACTAATGGGTATGGACGGGAAGTCTATTAAATTAGAGAGCGACGGCTACGTTCCAACATGGTTCCCTGGCGGCGACAGCGATTATCTAGACCTTGATATCGACCTTGAAACAGGCGTGGTGTTGAACTGGAAGAAGCCTGCCCCTGAGGAAGTGGCTAAAACTTTCTGCCTGATCCCATTTGAATCAGAATAGCCATGATTACAGAAGTCATTAAAATAATACAACGCTACAGGTTCTCTCTTTCAAGTGAGTGGCAACTGCAGAACGACGTAGAGCGCGTGCTAATTAAGCACGAGATCCCATACAAGCGTGAGTATGTGCTTGATAAGAAGAATAGACCTGATTTTATGATCTATGGTTACGCTGTTGAGATTAAGATCGGCGGTACCGCTACAAACATTTATAAGCAGTGCTCAAGATATGCTGCTTTTGAGCAGGTAGACGGTGTGGTGCTTATTACAAACAGAGCTATGGGATTCCCTACAGAAATACACGGTAAGCCAGCTTATCTAGTGTCGCTTGGGGGCGCGTGGTTATGAAAACCTACGGTAGCCTTGTCCTGAGTGAAGATAAAAAGACATGGGCAATGAAGGCTGAGCCGCACGTAGCTATTAAAGTAAAATCGATCTTCCCGAGGATTCCTAAATACGCCTCGGTATATACCTTCGCCAATAGCCCAGATGTGTGTTTGGATCTGCACTGGTTTATGCAGAGGTACCCTCTCTCTATTTCTGAAAATGATCTGTCTTGTTTAACCGGAAGTAAGAACTCGGAGATAGAAAAGCGTAACGATCTTGAACAGATATTCATGCCTGACTACACGCCCAAGCACCATCCCATCAAGGGCACGCTTAGGGATTACCAGAGTATCGGTGTTGACCTAGTCCTAAAGAATAAGGAACTGCTCTGCGGTGATGTTGTGGGATTGGGTAAAACTTTAATCGGCATCGGCATGATGGCGCACGCAGAAACGTTGCCGCTTTTGGTGGTAGTGCAGACGCACCTTCCAAAGCAGTGGTTGGATCAGATTAATAAGTTTTTGGATGTGCGCGTACACGTGATTAAAGGAACTACTCCGTACAGTCTGCCACCTGCAGATGTGTATATTATGAAGTACTCCTGCCTTGCTGGTTGGTCTGATACCTACGGGAAGAAGTGGTTTAAAGCAGTGGTGTTTGACGAGGTGCAAGAACTTAGGCGAGAAGAGTCGGCAAAGTATAAGGCAGCGTCCGTGTTATGTAGTAATGCTGAGTACAGGCTAGGGCTATCGGCTACTCCTGTGTACAACTTTGGAAGCGAAATGTTCAATGTCATGAATCTTATTGCTCCAGACAAACTAGGTAGCAAGAGCGACTTCATGCGTGAGTGGGCAGGTTACGGAAGCACAATCAAAGATCCTAAAGCACTTGGCACTTACCTAAGAGAGAATTTTTTGTTCTTAAGGCGTACAAGAGAAGAAGTCGGTAGAGAGCTTCCCGTCATCAACAAGATAGTGCATAGAGTAGACTACGATGAAGCAGCTGTTGAGAAGATGGAAGACCTGGCAAAAATTCTCGCCGTGCGTGTGACAACAGGATCATTTGTTGAGCGAGGGCAGGCTGCAAGAGAGCTCGATATTATGGTTAGGCAAGCGACTGGTGTGTCTAAGGCCCGGTACGTCGCTGAGTACGTGAAGATGCTACTTGATGGCGGAGAGCCTGTGTTATTGGCCGGATGGCACAGAAATGTTTACGAGATTTGGGAAGAAGCGTTTAAAGAGCACAAGCCAGTTTGGTATACAGGTACCGAGTCTCTAGCCCAGAAGGAAGAAGCAAAGAGAAGCTTCATTGCTGGAGAGACGAACCTCTTGATCATCTCACTTAGGTCTGGTGTAGGGCTTGATGGTTTGCAAGAACGCTGCAAGGTTGTCGTATTTGGTGAGCTAGACTGGTCCCCGGGCATTCATGAGCAACTAACTGGCCGAGTTAACAGGGATGGTCAGCAGGATCAGGTGACAGCGATTTATCTGGTGAGCGACTCAGGGTCAGACCCACTGATGGTTGATTTGCTAGGCCTAAAGTCTGCGCAAGCACAAGGAATTGTTGACCCGTTAGCTTCGCTACAAGAAGTCCACTCAGACGACTCTAGAATTAAAATGTTAGCGGAAAGGATATTGAAGAAATGATGGATGTAGTTTGTGGAAAAGTAGACCAAGAGGACCGCGTGTGCTGCCTGCCTATAGGACATAGGTGCCCGCACGAGTCCGTGCACGGACCTCTTATCTCGGCGCATGATTTCGAAGAGAAGCAGAGAAGAAACCGCTTCCTGTCCTTTATGGACGACCTAATGTTTGTCTTGAGTTACAAAGGTAAATAGTGGAAAGTAGTCTTGGAGATACAATATGGGTTGGTTAATTTTATTCATCATCTACGCCGTGGCTGTAGGTCTTATTGCAGCAGACATGCTAGCTACTGGCTTTCTCAGTGCTTTGGTGTGGGCGAGCTGTACTTGGCTGATCCTGCCTGTACGTGTTTTGTACGATCTGTGGCTATGGGCAAAAGAGGTACGGGATGAAAAAAGTTAAATATGTTGCAACCCGTGGATACTACTTAGGCTGCCCCAGTCACGACGCTATCGGTACACACACGATCGTGTTCTACAGAAGCCTAAAAGAACTGATGACGTTCATGGCTAAGAATATGCATGAGTACGAGTTCTCGGACGAGGTTTTTAGTACAAAGACCGGCAGGGTAGTTGCGGGGGTAAGTAACAGCTTGAGCACTCACGGAGTCACTGGATTGGAATTGACTTTGAAGATGCGTGCAGGGCATGTTTACAAATATCACCTCGTAGACGACGGACGAGGAAACAAGGTTTGGAAACGCAAAGATTGATGGCGATTAGCTAAGGGGTAAAGCACGCGGCTGTTAGCCGCGATGTCCCAGGTTCGATCCCTGGATCGCCAGCCACTTTAGGAGACACATTATGGCAGAACTAACACTTACACTGAATGACGGTACGTTACGAAAACTTAAAGCATACGCAATGCTTACAGGGAAGACTGTGCCAGAGATCGAGGGAGTCCTTACAGGCTTAATCGATCGTATGCTCACCGACGAATGTTTGCGTGAGCTCGGGGCTTTTGCTGGAGAACGTCCGCTGTTTCAGGAGTTAACTGAGAAGTCAGACGTAGCACAGCCTGAGCAAGAAGAGGTGTTCCATGACGAAGTCAGTGGGCACGAGCTAAGTGGTGATGGTGCAGACGAAGAAGTTAAGTCTCTGGCCGAGCAAGTAGAGGAAGACCAGGCTCCTAAGGCAGCTCCTAAGGTCACGCGCAAGCAAGTCCCGGTAGACGCTGAAGAAGAGGTGTTTAAGTCTGCTTTTGATTACAACCCCAAAGACGTTGGAGAGGATGCAGACGCGTTCCTAGATGCTTCTCTTGGTGTAGCAGCCCCTAAAAAGCTTGGTGGCTACGGTAAATCTGGCGGAGCTAAAGCAGCGGCCATGGCGTTTAACTCAAACGCGCCTCGAGTACGTATTGCTGAACACACCGGAGACGAGGACAGCGGGTTCTTCTCGTGACGCACCTATGCAAGAAGTGTCAGGGTGGTCTTGACACGATCAATCGCATGGACCAAACAGTTTTTTTGCTATGCCGTGCCTGTAAACTCCCGCACAACGAAGATGGAAAAGCCTTATTCGAGTCCACAAGCCTTAACAGTAGTTTTAGACCTCTACGTACTGCCCGTGATACCATAAAGCAGGGGCACCCCAGTGCCTCGCCAATAGCCAAGACAGCGCTGGAGGTAGCCTTAGTGGCAAGCCTCCAGGAATCCTACCTTCAGGGATTGAAGGACGGAGTGCTTCTGGCCTATAGCCAAGACACTATGGAAGGTGAACCTTATGGCAACGGACATACTGCAGGCGTTCAATCAAATTCACGAGAAACTAGCGGAAGCGGTTGAGAAGGGCCAGTACCTAAATAATAGCGTAGAGCAAAACAGACTCATCTTGGATAACCAGCTGAGGCTGTCCGAGGCACTTCTTATTATAGGCACGACATTGAGGCTTATAGTAGACGACAACATCCAGATTCAGCTAGACCCGCCACCCAAAAAAGACCTCCAGTAAACTTGACTTACTAGCTAGTTCCATTGTCTAGTTTTGGTAGGAGACTTTTTATGATGGAAAAACTAGGTGTGGAAAAAGCTGAGTTACTGACAGAACTAAGAACTAAATATAATGACCTTCGTGCGGCTACTATGGTTAAGACAGCGGCCGAGGACGTGCAGCGTCTAGAGGCTGAGATGGACACTGTGAAAGCACGAATCACCGAGTTAGAGGCCGAGTAAGTGGCACTGTATCTTGCTAATGCACAGGAGATAGTGCGCGCATTAAAAGCGGGTGAGGGCAGAACATCCATAGCAAAGAGACTAGGTATCCCTTACGGCACTGTCTACCGCGTGTCCCTAAAAACGGGCCTGACTCTCGCTAAGTATGGAGCAGTTAGCTGGAAAGACAAGGTAGCGGGTTACATATCCCATGAAGAGGGTATGTGCATTAAATGGACTGGTCCTAGTGGAAGTATATACCTAGACTGTACAAAGCCCAACGTATCACCGAAAAGGGCTGTACTACTCTATCTCGGGTACGAGAAAACCAGGAACCACTGGGGTAAAATGTCTTGTGGAAATGGTTGGTGTCATAACCCGGGCCATAGCTTCACCTACGGGAGTTTAGGGGAGTACAGGGACGGAGATATAGTACAGCTTTGGAAGCTGCATCTAGAACACCACACCACAATGAAAAAGCTCGGTGAGCGCTTTGGCCTCACCAAACAACGTGTAGAACAGATTATTAGGGCCGCAGGCCTCTAAATAGCTATTGACTAATTAGGCAAAAAATGCCTAATTTAGGTTATACGTTTATTAGGAGAAACATTATATGATCATCGGACTAACAGATAAACCGCTTATTAGGCGCGACGGTAAAATCAGGGCAGGCTTTAAAGATGAAAAGGGAAACCCAAAGAACTCACCCCATTTTCTACTTCATGATGCCCCACAACTCATTCCAATTTTAGGTGATACACCTACCTCGATCATGTTCACACTCCATTCTGATGTTCCAGAGGAGTCTATGCAGGACGACCTCAGGTATTACAAAAAGCACGAGCTTGTATGCAAAAGTATGCACGGAGCCAAGGACTTAGACGGTAACGACATGGGTGCTGTCGCAGCCTACATGGCGTTTGGCAACGATCCTGGTGTATCTCAGATGCCGTTCCCGCATGTACAGGGAGCTAGGGTACGCAAGTGCCAGTACAAGGCTTGCCCTGACTACATCAAGGGGATGTGTGGGGAGCATATGTTTCTTAACGTGATGATTCCTCATTACTCTATGGGAGCTGTGTTCACACTGGATAGCGCGTCTATCTTAGCGTTGATGAACACTGTGTCTGCTCTGCAAAAAGCTCAGATCAGGTACAGCGGTAAGCTTAGTGGGCAGATTTTCAGGATGTTTAAAAAGGAAGTGCCTGTTCCATACGAATTTAACGGCAAGAAAGGTACAAGACCAGCACCAGTAGTTCATGTGGAGTCGGTTGATTTTGAAGCTTATTTAAAAGAGTATGGGGACAAGATCAGCGCCGAGGATATGGTATCTCTGCAATCACTCCGTGGTAGACCATATACCCGTGTGAGTGGATTTACGCTTCCGTCGCCTGAAGTGGCTCAGCTCGAGGCACCAGCTACTCAGACGATGCTAGCTCCACCACAAATGACTGAGGAAGAGGTTCTTAGAGAAAGGGCAAACCACGAGGCTGCTGCACCGTTGTTCGAACAGCTGTGCCAGTTGACTGGTAAGACCAATAGTGAGGAAATCAGGGTTGCTACAGCCAAAGCGTTTGCAGATGTAAACTCTATGGTTGCTGTACTCCAGAAGAAACTTAAAGAAGCTAAAAAGCCAGCGCCTCCAGTATTTGAGGCTCCGGTAGAGCTAGTACAGCAGGCTGGAGATGGTAAATTGCCGTCATCTCAGTCAGCAGACAGCGCATTGTATTAACTGATAGAGTGGGTGCCCTAGGGCGCTCACTCTGTTTTAACTATAAGGAAACACATGGACTACCCACAAGAACTACAGACAATTATTGATGAATTTAACACTAAATATACCGATGCCTGCTCCAGACATCGTATGGCCGCTAACTTCAAATGGCTATACACGGACAAGGCAAAGATGTTATTTTTGGATGGCTATGCTGAAGTGAAAAATCCCAGTAGTGATCTATTGGCCCACGCCGAGGCAGCAGGTAATGCCTTAGCCGCTGCTCTAAACACTATCGACCCCGCCACAGAACTACTTACAGTGGTTAAGAATATCAGGCCATCAGACGTATCAGTTATCACCGAAAATAAAGAAGTGTTTGGCGTGTCTCTTACATCCACCACCGTCCTAAGCACTGTGGTCGGCGATCGCGTGATTAGAATCAGCAGCACCAAGGCCTGATATGGAAAACGATCTCCCTCCTATTGACGTCATGCTTGCTCAGGTAGAGGCCTGTATAGAGGCCCACGCTGCACAGGCTATTGTTAACGCTATGAATCAAGTGGCCGGCGAAGGTGACTTCCTTGTCCTAGGTGCTTTAGGTGTTGACGCGAGAAAGAAAATCCTCGAAGTTTTTATAACAAGATGTCAAAAAATGTTAGCCGAGGGAGATTAAATGAGTCCACGTGAACGAAGCCTTGAGGATGCCGCAGAAGCAATCATGAACAAGTCAGATGAGAGTGTCGAGGATCTTACAGCAGACACAGAGCTATTTGAAGACAGCGAAGACGATGAGCTTGTTGACTTAGTTGATCAATTCAATGAAGCAGAGCCGTCTACTGAAGAAGACAGCTATGGTTCTTACAGTGAATCAGACGAAGACTAGGTAGCAGCAAAATAGCTTCTTTTTAGGTTATAAGAATTACGGGAGGCTTTGTCAGCTTCCCGTAATATTTTACGGAGATACAATATGCTTACAGAAACAGTGCCGCAAGGTTACGACCTGCGAATGATGAAGTTCGGGCCTTACTCCCCTAGTAGACTTATTGCGGCTAAATGCCCGCAAAGGTTTTATGGTCAATACGTGCGTCAGGATCAGGTGGTGAGTCACACGCTTGCTGCCTCGAGAGGATCCGCAATCCACGAAGTTCTAAGCAAGATCACGATGCGCACGATCGCTGGCAAGGCTATCATGCCTTCTGAGGTGGATTTGTGGGTATCTGAGGCAGTGGGAAAGTTTCCAGCAGCCTACCAACAATCCGACATGATTCACGGAGCCGCGGCAGCTTACATCGCAAAACCCTCCCCGTACATGAACAAGGATACGCTATGCGAGCAGGCTTATGCGGTGTCTTTGTGCATAGAAGAGTCTCTGCTTGATGACGTGGTACCTAATCAAACGTTCGTGGCAACCTCATATGTAGACGAGGACGGTAAGCCCAATAAAGCTGCATATTTTGGTGGGAGGTTGGATCAGATTAACTTCGATCACGATGCTTCCATTATCACTATCGTGGATCACAAAAGTACTCCTAATGCGGCTAAGAACGAGGACCATAATTTTCAGGTTGGTGCTTACGCCTGGCTTGTGTCCCAGTTTTACCCGGGGTGGAAGATCAGGACTGTTATTCATTACGCTCACCCAGACCTAGCTTTCTATAGTACCCCTACATACTGGGATCAGGACGATCTTAAAGATATTGGGGAGTACATCAGGACTAGGATTGCTAGCATTGAGCACTTTGAGGACTTCCCTGCAATTCCTGGGAGTGCTTGTGATTACTGTCACATGGTTCAGGCATGCCCAGAAAATCTAAAACTCATGGAGCAGCGTGCACGTGGATCAGTGGATCTTAACGTAAACGTATTCTCTGATCTTGAGCGAGTAGCTAAACAACTTCGCACAGTAGGTGCCTTGTACGACGAGCTTAACAAATCTCTGAAGCAAGGTATTGAAAAGCTTGCACCGCAAGGTGGTGTGGCTATCGAAGGTATGTGGTACGGATTTAAGGTAGGCGAGGAGTCAGTGGACTGGAAGCTAACGGATATCAAAGTATCAGAACTTTCTGATGCAGCAAAAACCAAGCTTTCAGACGGCAGGTTTGAGTCTGAGCAGGACAAGGCTAAGTTAGAGCTCATGGCTAAACTGGGGTCTTTGCAGGATGTACTTGTGCACTATAAAATTGAGCCAAACAAGTTCAAGGAGTGGCACAAGGACAAGTTAAAACAGCTGTGGAAACTAGACAGGCCAGAACTAATGGAGATGCTTAAGTCTTACATCGTTAAAGACCGCAGCACACGTTTCGGGGGTTATAAGAGATGAAGTCTGTAGTTGATAAGGCAGAGGTGGTGGAGCGCTGGTTCCGCCACCCTGCCAAGGGGCCTGTAAAAGGCAGATATATTTTACGTTTTGAGGATTCTTGGTTCAGAGTTAACCAATTTGGTAGGGTAGAGCCTATTGCAGAAGTAACCTGGCCTACAAAAGAGGAGTGTATCAAGCACCATCTTGATATCTTTCAGCACGAACTTGATAAATTAAACGAGCGCAGAAGTATCCTTATGCGCCTGGTTATGCGGTGGACACGCTACTCCAAGGTTAAGTGATTACCACCTGAGCTCGTTGCACAGCACAATACCGATCATTCCGTGCTGTGTGTACACGGCGATGTGTGTTTCTTCGTCATACTCAATGTCCCAATGTGCCGGCAGATAGCACTTCTTAATTGGCCTTACCACCGCCCCATCTGGCAGGTTTTTATACTCTTTTAGGTATCTCACTCTGACTACACCAATTGTTCTGGGACTCGGGGAGGGACCGTAGCCGTCGTATTGGTAGCTCATACTTGAATTGTACAGTAATGTGTGGCAGCGTAGAAGTAGGGACACACAATATGAGCTGGCTAGACGATAGAACCACTGTTTGCATTTATAGGCACCCAGACGGGACAGAAGAGTACTGGGAAGGTAGGTTTGAGGACCGCCCAGAAACGCTTGATGGAGCGGTGTATGTCGGGTTTACCCCAGATAAACTTAATTCCACGATCAGGATCCGGTTTGATAATAACGGACGCATTGGCTACCGCTATAACCTAGGCAATGGGAAAGTGGCTATCAGGTCTGCAACCAGGGAACGCTATGAACATATGGCAGGCAATACCCCAGCCTCCCAAGCCAAGGCAAAGTCAGAGGACATGGGGAAGTCCGTGTACACCAAAGAATATCAACGTGCTGTAGATACCCAAACAAAATTAGAAACAGCCAAACGAAAGGCCAAATTCAATGCTAATTAAATCAGTCTCTAAGACAGGGCATGCCGTACCATTTGAACCCAATGAGGCCGCTCCCATGGCTGTCATGTACGCAATCAAGACCAAGAACACAGCAGACACGGTTTTCTGGGCACTTAAAAACACTATCAAAGTTGATGGCTGCACCTTCACTAAGCACCCTGATGGAAATTGGGAAGCGAGTGCTACTGGTACTGCTATGGTAGGCACTACTACTGTTGCTACAGACAAGTTTAGTATTCCTAGGCTGAGCAAATTCTTCATCGAATACAAGCATTCTAAAGATGCGGTAGGCATCCCAGATATTTCTGTAACTGAGGCAACATTCACTCAAGTAGGCAACAACCCATCGAAGATGGTCGGAGCTGTGGACACCACAAACACACAGCCTCAAACTGTTGTAGGCGAGCTTGCGGTAGAATCTCTAAAACCAGAGCCGCAGCAGAAGCGAAAAAAGTAGCATATATAAAGGCAAAAAATGAAAGTTTCTTGTTATAAGCATAACGGAGGAACTTTCAAATGTTCAATAGCACGCAACAATATTCTGAGTGGGTCAGGCCAGTAAACAAAGTAAACAATACTTTGTGGAATGTTAACGACCACTTTTTCGAAAACGCTGAACTTAAGTTCCAGCGAGACAATAACCCGCTGATAGAAGCCACTGTAGAAGGCTGGGGACACGGCACCTTTGAGGTTGTCGGCAGGATTCCACAGGGCCTGGTAAATTTCTGTGACGAGTTCCTATCTAAGCTAGGGCTAGCAGAATCAGACTTCTTTGGTATGGATATAGTTATACACAATGTGTTTAACTACCTAGACTATAGCGAGCCTTATTTCTTATTCGTAGACTCACCGGTGCAGCTAGTTCAGGGTGGGAACATCATGTACACTTACAAAAACCGTAGAACAGGGAGCACACTAGATCCTAGTGCTGTCGAGGTTTTTAGGGTTGTGAGTGGGTGGGGGTTTGCTCCGTATGTTACGGTAAGGGATTTGTTACAAAGTCCGCAAGTACAGGCGGTGGTTAGCGGCCAGCAGATCAGGCATGCTACGGAGAATAGGCCCGTGTCCGTAGAGGATATACTTAATATGGTAGCAGGCACCGTGTATGGAATGCCTAGCTACCTACTAGATGAGGTGGATTCGTGGCTACAAAACGCAGTTAGTGAGCACGAAGATAGTACCATAACCCCTATCACGCCTTACATGATGGAACGAGAATTAATGGTGTGGTACGCAACCACGCTAGCTGTAATGACCTGGCTTAAGTCACCATCAGCGCTTCCATTTTTAATCGATGTCCATCCCATATACGGCGTAGTGCTTGATGTGGATCTGGAGAGAGACAAGATCATCATAGCCAAGGACTCAGGCGGGACAGCCGTTGTGGATGGTTGGGATATTGTCACGCTAAGGACTGTGGAGGCGGTGCAGGTAGTGCCTGGTACGTGTGAGTGCTGTAGAGAGACTTTACACTGTACCAAGCTAGTTAATGCCACAGCGCTCAAACATCCTTACTGTGGGTGTGGGGAGACTCTGGAGCTTGAAATACAGGCGCCATCTCGTGACAGACACTACAAACAAAGCTGTAGGACATTTCAAGAGACGTATCCACCTGTTCATGCGTTTGCCTGCCAAAGGTGTCTTGCCATGGCAATTAACAATGCCCCTCACGATGTTAAATGCGGTAAGTCCAAGTGCCCTGCTGTGGATGTATGTAAGCATCACCTAGGATCTCACGCTAGAATCAGAGCTTTGACCGACGCCAGAGTTAAGCTATTGCCATCTAATCACTAAGTCATGTAGTGTATCTCTTGCTGTAACAGGCAGGAGATACACTACACCATGGCACGCGATGTTAATTTATCTGTCCTAACAGGGACCGTGATTTCTACCCCCACACTCATACCTATTCGTGGCAACAAACAGATGCTACTGTTCACCGTGTCTACGGTGGAGAAGTTTGTAAACGCTGCCGGAGTACAGTCTCAACACGACAACGAGATCCCGGTCGAGGTTCTAGGGCGCAACGCCGAGAGCTTCCATAAAACAGTGCTCAGGGGTCAGAGATACCTCCTCACAGGTTACCTAAGAGTAGACGATATCAACGGAGTAGAGCGCATGAGAGTAAGGCTCTTATCTCTACAACCAGCGGATTAACCGTGGCCACAAACGAGTCCGCGTTCAAATTAGAATTCAGAAAGTCTGGCGCAAACATAAGCGATTTTATGATTTGGCCCCAGAATGACATGTTCCAGGCCGGCATCCCTGATATGGCTGCAATCTATAAAGGGCGCCATATTTCTATAGAAGCAAAATTTGTGTCAAGCCTCCCGGCTAGGGGAAGTAGTAAAGTGCTCAGACACGAACTGTCTGAGTTACAGTATGGATTTTTAAAGAGGGTCAATGGGGTAGGGGCTTTCGGCGTACTTCTTATTGGTTTTGATGGTGTGGCAGTAGCGTATACAGGTGACAGTGTTAAAACCAACTACACCGTTTCAGAGGTAAAGGAAGCACCTAGAATTTACAAACTAGATGGCGGCAAGTGGGACATTAAAAAGTTCTTGGAGGTCATAAAAGCATGAGCAAAGATAAGTTCTTTTTCGAGGAAGACCCTGAAGCTACTGAAGATACCAAAGCTAGTTGGGAAGAGCACGGGGATACGTTCTTTAATGTACTAGCTGATACAGGGGTGGTTCAGGCCGGTAAATTTGATATGTCCCCCATGACCGCAACTGTTGAGACGTTCACCAAGGTAGATAATAAGGTGGTACAGCTAGAGTACGGTATTGTGGGAGATGATTACGTGATCCATGTTACTCCAATACACGCTAAGAAAAACCTACTGAAAGAACCGCTCTATAAGCAGGCGCTTTACCACTGTATCACCGAGCTCAATAAGCTAATTCCTTACGATGTACAGGTGGACATATATAAGCCACAAGACGACTGGCAGATTAAGGCTACAAGCTTCCTTATTCGCGGTGGAGCCACGGCATGGAATCTGGATAGAGATAAGATAGCAGAGACTGTGATTCCGAACATCATGATCAAGGTAACTGAAGTCTGTATGAGAGCCTGATATGAAATTAAGGACACTAGGAACAGGCTCTAAATTCTGTAGACACCCGCTGATTCCAGCTTGCTTTGCTATAGAGGCTCCTGATTGTTTTGCACTCATAGGTGCTCCTGCACAGGCTCCGGCAAGGCTAGAGGCACTGGGAAGGTCTGTTAAAGACCTTGATATGCTGATATTGCTTGATACCGGCAGTAGTCAGACCGCAGGTATTGAGGAGCTGTGCCACATATTTAAAAAACAAAGTACGTTACCTTATCTGGTAGCTCCCCAGCGAGTGCTATCGGCAGTGAACGATCATTTTGCTAACTACTGCGGGATAAAGCTATCAGACTCGTTTAATCTAAGGGCCACACTTAAAATCACAATAAAAGACCAGCACCACGACGAAGAGCTGGTTTTAGTTCCTCACCCATCTGATGATATAAGCTACGGGCTTAGACTTCCAAATTCGGGAGTGTTTATCTCAGGCAATTGTAGCCTTAACGAAGACTGGCTTTTCAAAGAAATGCAGTCTGAAATAATACTACATCAGTGCTCTACAACCGGCTCCGGAGATGGACATGGGATGGAAGAGCTGGGATCTTTACCGGTGTACTTACAAAATAAGATGTGGCTCTATGGATATAGTAACAACTATCAGCAGGTTTTAGATCCGTTGCCGATGTTATTTGTACCGCAAAACGCGGTTGTATTTGATTCGGAACGGCGTGATAAATGGCTCTCTAAAGAACGCTACATCAGAGAAAACTCTAAGAGGATTTTAAACAATGTTTAAGTACCTGGTCATTTTTTTAGCTACTACAGCAATGGCGTACCCAGACTTTGAAAACGTGCGCTACGTCTCTAACCACGACGGAGACACTATCACAGTAGAACTCGATGGAGTGAACCCACTACTAGGACATAACATCACCGTAAGAGTGAATGGAGTGGATACACCGGAGATGACCAGTAAGTCTAAGTGTACAAAAACAATGGCTGTTAAGGCAAAGTCGGTGGTCGCAACCGCCCTAAAGTCCTCGAGTAAAATTGTACTTAGAAATCCAGGTAGGGATAAGTATTTTAGGATTTTGGCTGATGTAGAGGCAGACGGAGCATTGCTATCTAAGACTCTGCTTAATATGAAGCTCGCAAGAGTATACGACGGCGGTACTAAGTCACTTAAGCCATGGTGCAAAGACTAACGAATAAAGCTTCTGACGAAGTGAGACTTCTTCTCCATCTTCTTAAGCTTAGAGTAATAGGCAGGATCTTCCATTAAGTGGTCCATAGCAATTTCAGTGGTGAGCCCCTTGTTAGAGGTATGCTCAGACTCAGTCTTCTTACCCATGGCGAGTTGCTTAGGAGCAAACTCACTTGGTTGGTGACCAGAGCTTAACCCACCAGGAAGCTGCTCTTTAAAGGGCTTTGGCTTCTTTGTGGAGACCTCCCACGGCTTCTTACCCTGTAGGTGCGCTTCAATGTGTTTGCACTTGCCACCGCCAGCGTGGTTACGTCTGTAGGTGAAATCAGGGCAAGAGCAGGTCCATTTATTACCCACTCGCTTTAACTCATAGCTCTGCTTACCATCGCTACCGCCATGTTTCTTAGGCGTAGCCCGCATCTTTAAAGCGATCTTGGTAAACGATTGCGTGAAGCTCATGCCGATTCCTTCTTCTGCTTGTACTTGTGGTACCCGTAAGCTGCCGCACCGGCAGCGATCGCACCACCAGCAGCCTTAGGCCAGTGTTTAGCAAACCCAGACTTAGGGGCAAGCGCCTTGCCTGCGGCCTTTGCCTCTGCGGTTACAGCGGCTCTGCGGCTGGCCTTGATATCATCAATGCCTTTTTGTGCTTTATCGCTAAGAGCCTTAGCCTCGTTATATAAATCCCTCGTTTTTTTAGGCAGCTTCTTGAAGCGTTTCTCAGTTTTAAGATTAGGATTTGCATCCTTCTTTGCCTTAGCTGCTGCGAGCTGGTCAGACAAAGATCTTCCGGCAGTGGGAGCAGAGATATTCGAGCGCCTACGCTTTGCAGCTTCCTTGAGCATCATCGCAATTTTAGAGTACTCAGGAGTGATGTCAGGCCGTTGCTTAGGAACAGTGTTCATAGGAGATGGCTTAGGCAATAGAATAGGGTTTGCGGGCTTGCCTGGCATGTTACGAGCCTTGTTGATGCCGTAAAGCTTAGAGACTCTTCCTGCTGCATTACCGACAACACCACCTGCTGCGCCTAGGGCACCTCCGCCGATAGCACCCTTAATTGCTCCGCCGAGACCACCTCTGTTGCCATCCTCATCTTTTTGAAGAGCACCTGAAACAGCTCCGCCCGCGGCACCAAGTCCGGCACCTCTTTTAATATTCCTGACCGCACCTTTTGAAGTGACGCTGCTTTTTAAGACCCTACCCGCAGCATCTAAAAAACCAGCCTGCTTATTAAATCCGTTCTTGAAGTTCATGATTTTTCCTTTTTCTGCTTTGTAATAGCTTTTGTGATCCCATAGCTTAGTAGTGGGGCAGCTAAATAAGTAGCCATACCACCTGCCATTGGAACAGTTCCTTTTAAGGCTGACTTCAGCCCCTTTTGCCTGTGCAATTCTTTTAAGCCTCTTGCCGAAGCTAAAACTTCTTCCATTACTGTAGGTACGTGTCCCACAGCGGCTACTACAGGTGCCCACTTACGTGCTTTCTCTGAATCTGACTGCGACATCGCCGCACCGGCAAGTAGTGCCCCACCCTTAGATGCGTTAGAGCGGCTTAGCAGGCGAAGCCAATCAGACTTACTACTATTCTTAAAATATCTTTTTGCTGAGTTGCGTGCGTGGCCCCATTCATGGGCTGCTACGGCAAGGTTGTTATTTGGGTGTAGTTTTATAGTGCCCTGATCTGTCACGTTACCAACAGCTCTCAGATACTGAGCTCCTGAGTGCGTGAATGGCTGGTTCTTAGAAAGGTACTTAACACTCGGCGTGTGGCCGTGATGTTTGTTTGCTGCCTGTATAAACGCAGTATTACTATCTGGACTACCACCCCTAGAAGTACCCTGGAATAGAGTATGTCCTACAAGTCCCGCAGCGAACCCAGGTAATAGCGCACCTGATTTTTTTCCAGCAGAGTCACCGTGCTCTTTAGTTTTTTTGCCTAACTTTGTTAGGAACCCAGCCAAGAACACGGTTACGCTCCTTATTTAGAATCTTTTTCTCCGGCTTTACCGCCTCTGATAGCACCGTAGTAAGGGATTATTGCTGTACGATAAGGATGTTCCGCGGCCGAGGCGTGGTGCCTCCTGGCAATTCGCGCAGATAATTCCTTGATAGGGCCGTGTGCATGCGGGTTTAGTAAGTAACCGGCGGTGTTCTTCTCGCGCACACTTTTCTGGCCTTTGATGTACTTACCTAAAGTCTCGGCCTTTGTTTTGTGACTTTCTGTGGATTGTTTATCTCCCGCAGTAGCTGCGTTTAGAGCCGTGTATCCAGCAAGACCTGCTAGAGCCGCTCCACCAACAAGCTTTTGTTCTTTGTTTAGACCACTTAGGCGAGACTGGCGGTTAACCCGTGCCTTATGGTTATTTAAATGACCGCGAATTTTATCAGCCATTTCCATATAGTTATCGCTAGCCGTTTTCTCAGCAGCTTCTACTTTAGCAAGGCCTTTTTTACCGCCGACAGCTGCTGAAATTGCTCCACCAGCTACGCCCGCAAGAATAGGCTGTTCCAGCGCAGAAGCGGCATGCCTTCTTCCTAAGCGACTACTTAGCTCACTCAATGGGCCCGGCACATGTGGGTTGAGCAGGTAGTGAGCTAAGTGTTTTTTTCTAGCTTTGATAGCCTGTGCAGCGTTGCTAGCGTGTGACTCTGCTTTATCTGCGTTAGTCTTTTTACCTGACTCAACAGAATGGCCGATCATAGCTAGTGGATCAATATTAGCGATTTTATTAAACCCAGAGGAAAAGTTCATATGTGCTTTCTTACGCGTTAATCAACTTAATAGGAACAATACGATCATACTGCATTGACGCGCCTTCCATTACAAGAACGCTTCCAGAAGAAAGACTGAACTGGTGGCCTTGTACGTACACATTCTCAAGATAGAATGCACCGACAGAGTTGAAGTTAGTGTCTTTGAAGTAGAACGCAAGTCCGAAGCCTTGGTTGAACAAATCAGATGCAAGATTGACGTAGAAGTAATCTTCGCCAGGGCTATGCTTAACTTTATGGAAAGCGGTGTCGCTACCAAGAAGCCTTGCTAGAGGAGACTGAGTGATGCTGCTATCCTCTAAAGTTACTTCAGCGCTAGCTGCTTCTGTACCAATTTTGATGTTGTTAGCATCATTGTAGTAGTAAGCGTAGAAGGTGCGAAGAAGTGAGGGGCCGTAGTAGAAGATACGTCCGATGTTCACAGACCCGATCACGCGGCCGGGAACGAAGTAACTTCTGGAGCTACCGATTTCAAACAACTTCTGAAGTTGTTTGCTCTGACTGATGCCTGCGTTTTCAATCAAGCCAATTGGATAGACAGTTCCTACGTCTCCGGCAGTGCCTGAGCTGTAGTTACCGCCACCAGTGATTTCTGGTCTTCCGGAGGCAATGAGTGATGTTTCTGCGGACACAAATTGTCCACCCTTAAGTTCCTGCTGGACATGATAGTTACTGAAGTCCCAGTTTGCAAAGTCGGTAGTAGCCATTTATAGATCTCCTTAATGCTTTGAAAATTAGACGACAATAGTGATGTCTAGGTTGTTGAGAGGTACAGGAATATCAAGGTTATACACCTCAACAATGCTATCGATATTGACAGGATCCTGCTCAATTTTCGTAAGCTTACCGCTGCGAAGAACTCCACCAATCTTAGGGAGTTTTGTCTTCTCCACTAAGAAGGTGAGGATGCCCTTGGCATTGGTTTTAAGATCGTCAAAAGCATTGTCGACGATGTTGTACTTACCAATGAATTGTTTGTGGTTTGACCTAATGAACTTGGCAATGAAATCCACGTTCTTAGTGATGCTGTACTCTTGGAATTTAATAGCAGACCTGTCAGTGGTGAGCTGGTGTCTGATATAGAGAGCGGTTTGATCAAGCACGTCTTGGACGAAGATCATGACACCGCCGTCAGCGATGACATTGAGTTGATCTCTGTCGAAGTACTTGGTGCTGTGAACAACGCCAGTGTATACGCTCACACCAGTGTTGGTTAAACCCTGTTGAGTAGGCAAGCCGGTGGTCAGCGCACCCAAGCCAGCGTTTAAGAAGTATCCTGGGAGCTGCTTAATTACGTTACCGACAGGGATCTTCACCACGTCTGGCCAGGTCATGACCAACCGTCTTGATCCTAAGCTATGTGCGTAGGCAGAAATCACTGCGGCTTGTTCTGCCTTGGTGAGGTTTTTTTCTACAGTGAAGGTTACTCCTAAAGCAGCTGCTGGAGCAGCTTCGGATAGGATGAGATGTGTCTGGCTGCTTACTGCGCCGATCTTATATCGTCCGACTACTGGAGATGGAGCAGTAACCTTGATGTACATTCCAGGAACCACGCCATCAGTGATAAACTGGGAGGCAGCGGAATCGAAGATATCAAACCCTGCGCCGCTGATGCCTTCAGAACCGCCGGTGGTGACTTCATCAACCACAACAGCATCAAGAACGATTTTACGGTTAATGATTCCAACACGCTCGCGCTTGTTATCAGGTAAAGAGAAAGTCTCTACATGTGACTTAAGAGATCCGTGTACAGCTGTGTTCTGAGTAAGAACAGAGATTGCATACATCTCAGTAAGAGCAAGAATATCAAATGCTTTGCTGTAAGCTAGAAGCTCGTCGCCGGGGACTAAGAAGTCTTGTGGAAGGGCTAAGATGTTTGTTGGGGTAGCTGAGTTATTGAGTGCTAAGAAAGCGGCGAAAACTACTGGATTCTCAGGTACGATTTGGTCAAGACCGAAATCAGCTTGTAGTTCGCTTGTCTTCTTATACTCAAACACATCGGCAGATTTCTCTAAACGAAGTGCTCTGTAGCTAAGAAGTACGGTTGCACTGATGATAGGCACTGTTCCAAAAACAGTGTCTACGTAAGTGAGGGATACAGGTAAGTGGACTAACAAGTCCGTGACGGTGACACCAGATGTAGAGGTAGGGATTAATACATTTCCTACACTAGTCTGAATATTACGTCTGATGCTGTAGTTAAGGCCTGCTTCTACAGCTACAAAGGTTTCGTTAGTTACTAAAATGTTGCTGCTAACTTTTTCTCGGACGGTGTAAGCACCGTTGTTGCCTAGGCCTGATCCCGTTACAACGATAACGTCTCCCGCAACAACGTTTAGAAAAACGTTAACCGTGACGTCGTTAAATTTATTAAGGTCGTAGGTATCTACATCACCAGTACCAGTTTGATTCAGGATGCGGATGACAGTGTCTTTTAATTCGATCTTCACCGGATAACCAACTAGGTCTCCGTCGTCTTCGCGCGTGTCTACGATCGTACCTAAGATTTGTCCTGCGTAGGCATAGTCTGCGGCAACACCCGTGTATGCGCCGGCGGCCCTGCCAGTAACAACCTGGAAGGCTGGCCCTACGTTTACGTTTGGTAATGCAAACGCTGCCAGTGCTGGCAATGCATTTACAAACTGCTGAGAAACTTTTACGCCTGGTTCACTGTATGCCATTTATCAACCTCTTCTGGGCTAAGTTACGGACCAACTTTAGGAGTCGTAACATATTGTATCAAAACTTTTCTAAGTAGAACAGGATCCACGATCTCGCGGTTCCAGTTTTTTGTTACCTCGGCCTTGATAAGGACCGGAGTAACGAATAATTCAGGACGACTATCTGCACCTATCTGAGCTCGCTGTCCTATCTGAGCCGTGTGCACTTGCAAGAAACCAAACCTTCTAATTACTGGGCTAAACGCTTCTACTGCGCTTGCACAGATGTTTGCGATGCGGTCAGCTTCTAGATCTTCTCTAGCGTAGCAGCTAATACCAACAGTCCCTGACAAGATCGCGGTGTGCCTGACCTGCAACTGGCTTAAATTCTTACTCCCCACCGATCCATTTATTCCAGCCAGGTTCCAACCCACGTTACCACGAAATACGGTGATTTTGGGTCTGGTGTCGACAGAATCTAAGTTGTCAGTACCCTGACCCTCGATCTTAATCTCTGTCAGGTCTGAGCTGTCATTGTAGTGGAAACACCCTGTATCCTGCGGGAATGTGGAAAATAGTGCCTGCAAAAACGCGAGCAAACTATTCTCCATGAACAACAACGTGTTAGGAAAGAACTTATTTGGGTCGATTATATCTCTAGGTCCCGTTGCCATTGCCGCTCCTTTCTGAATCTGGAGGTCCTGCTAGTGCTGCGGAAAGCCAAGAAGTGTAATCCCGCTCGTCTTGAAAGACGAGATAGCCCTGTGCTTGTTTTGGGTCTATCCTCCTGATGAGTATATCACTCCCTTGGTCAGCATCAAAAGAGATCTTTAGCTGAGACGGATTAGCACCTGCCAAATCAGTCATCTTAAGGTCCTCAACTACCTGATCCCTGATCATCTCCGCCGGGAACGGTGAGGTGTCAGAAAACAACTCTTCTACAGAGGATAGGGTTAGTTTAGCCTTAGCCATGTCGTAGGAAAGACGTTATTTTGGGACGGTGCCCAAAGCCGGTTAGAGGCCTGCCAAATGGAGTGGTCGCCTTAGCCCCGGTAACAGACTTTAGAAAACTAGGTGCGGGCGTAGGACTGCTAATGCGTGCGGGCTTGCTGCTGGGCTTGATACCGCCTTGAGGTCCTTGCACACTATACACGCCAGCGATTTTGAGGAAGCCAGTGCTGAACATTTTTACCCACCGGCCCTGTCAACAGTGCCTGCTGCAGGTGGCTTTTGGGGACCTCCTAGACCAATCTGATTCTTGAGGTTCTGTATACCAGACTTCCAGTCATCAGCGCCAAAGCCTTTGCTAGCTCCGCGACTAAAATCAGCGGCTGCCTGTTGATTAATCTCCCACGCAATCTTTTTGAAGCCCTCTGCGAACATAATTAAAACTCCCTTTTTAATTTACTAGACTCTAGCTCAGCTATCTTTGCAATAGAAAGCAATTCATCAACAGGTATCTTGTACTCGATGTCTCCGGGCTTAATCTCTGTGATGCGGGTAAATTGTAGCATTGGCACACGCCGTTTTTCTGTCTCGGCCACCTGTACCACGCGCCATAACCTGTCTTCTCTAAGCTCTCTGATTATATCGCCAGGCGATAGGGAGGGGAAATTAGATGCGAGCGCGTTTGTTTCGTTGGGCTGTGTTTCTCCCCACTGCTGGATCACAGATGCTTTTGGGTTAGGTGTGAAGTCAATAAACGTATCAATAGGTTTATGAAAACCACCTACCCAGTTTGTTCCGTAACAAGTGCTGCAACTAGAGGAGGTGCGTTTCTTTTGAATGGGGTCGTAACAACGTGGACACGGCACTCCACCACGCCGTCTGTTATAAACTAGGCACGGCACACCAGTCACATCGGAGAGCATGAAGTTGTGCTCATCAATTACATAAAGACCTACAAGGTCTAGCTCACCAGCCCATGTAAAGCTCGGAGTGACTATGTCTTCTTGCGTGCTTATTTTCCTGCATCTGATGCGGTAAAACGGAGTGGCGTTTAAGTTCTTAAGTGCGTCGCTAAAATCAAGGTACCAACTAAAATCAAGTGCGCTGATACCATCGCGATGTAGCACATGCATATTGTTTGTAGTGGTGACCGCTATCTCAGGCGTAACAGGCCTTCTGAAAATATCTACGTTCTGAACGCCAGGCTTGTTATCTTCAGCCTGCCCACGCTCGACGTAAAACTCGTAATCCTGCAAATCAGTAGTGCCAGCCTCAATCTCCCATTTGATGAGAACTTTAGCAGGTGTTTTGCTGAGAGGTATTGCGCGATAGGATTTGAATTTTATAGTGTTCATTTATGACGCTACCAGTCATAGCCTATTAAATCGTACTCAGAATGAAACCCTGTTCCGTAAGCACCCTCAACGTTCCTTTGAATCTTGTAGTTTAGTTTCTTAGCCTCGTACTCAGATGAAAAATTCTGAATCCAGCTCTGGTAGTACGGAGTCTTATTAGCTCTGACAAAACTACTGCCGCCAGAGTTGTAGGTGAGTTCGTTTCTTGTCTGCCATAGCCCGCCCATCTTCAAACACTGAATAGCGGCGCCGTGCAGGAGCAAATAAAGCGAGGGGAAACTACCTATGCTAACTCTACCAATCACTGGTGTGGTTGTGTTCCAATCACTGATCGTGAGTTCAATAGCAAGATCAAGGCGATCGTCATCGATCTCCTTACCCCTCACCAACCTATTAAGTTCCTCGGTATCCATAAGAAAAAGGCGCAGATATTTCCGCGCCTTTTCCATTCGAACCCTGTGTTGTGGTGGGACATCAAATAGATTAGACATGTCCCTATTTTAACACCTACCGACCCATGATGCCACCAACACCTTGGGTGCGGGGGGCTTTCACAGTAAACTTCTCGGAATCATCGATACTACGAGGACGGTCGCCAGGAATAGGAGAAATAGCGTCAACCGGGTAGGACTCATCTTGGCTCCCTAATGTTACCTTCGCGCGGGATTGTTGGCTGTTATCGGGGAGGTGTGCTCCATTGCTTCGTGTATCTGCTTGGTGTGGGAGTGCCGCAGGGACAGCCTCAGCAAGGTCTGGCTCATCTTCTCCAATATCAAGCTCTGTAGCAGAAACTTCACCAACTGGAGCAACCATACTTCTTGAGATATCAGCGCTAGGGCCCATCTCGATCTGACCAGTGGTGTCATTGTGGATACGGACGTTACCTGCCTCAGCCCAGTCTCTGAGAATTTGTGGGATATAGCTGAGTTCCACAGTCACAGACTTCCCTGGTGGAATAAACACGCCAGAGCTGATCTCGCCCAAATCTAAAAAATTACCTCTGCCGCCGGTGAGGTTTGTTACGTTTACGATGCGGTATCTTTTCTTGCTTTCCATATAATGAATCTCCTAAAACAACACTACCTCTAGGTCAGTGCTGTAGGCAATAAAAAAGCCCAGGTGGAGTTAACCACCTGGGCCAGAATAGAACAAATACTTCTAATCTTAGAAAGAACCGCCGCCAGGAATGATTTGCGGAACCGCAAGTTCGATTTTGGCAACCGAACGAAGGTTTGCAATACCCATTCCGACGTATTCCCAGCTCTTCCAGAACACGCGATCGGCTTCTTTCTTAATCCAAAACTTAACGTCGTTGAGGATGAAGAAGTTACCGAGGAACTTAGGATCGGTGTAAGCGTAGATATGACCAGGGCTGAGCAAATCAACCTTGTTGGTCACAACAAGCTTACGGCGCATGATGGTGTCGTACTTGTAACCATTGACAACCATTTCGGTAGCCAAAGGTGAGCCGACATCAGTTGCTTGCTGAACCTGCCAGTCATCGAAATCGACTGAGGTCATCAAGCATACCATCGACTGGAGCTTATCCACATCGATCATCTTGAACAATTTGTTAAGATTGCTACGTGACACAGCAGTGTCAGCGCTAACAATTTTCTTACCAGAATTGAAAACAGCTCCGGCAGAAGCTTGCAAGAAGACAGAGTCTTCTACAAACATAATGTCCTTGATGCTGTTTTCTTCAATCACCTTAGTGATTGGGTACTCGTAAGCAAGCAATTCAGCTTCTTGCTTCGTGAAGAGATCGCTCTCAACTTTGAAGAAAGGTACTGAGTAACGCTTGCCTTGCAAGTAACGCTCGCGACCAGCCGAACGAAAATTGACTGCAGCAGCTGTCGAGGGATGCTCGAAATCAACTACCTTGATCAAGGTGTCGTGGCGGGTAGAACGTTGGAGATCTGCTCTGGTAACACTCTCTGGTGGGAGAATCTTACGAGCAAAACTGTGTTCACGTAGGAAAGAACGGACGTAAGCCTGTCCTGCCTGAGCTGTCTTAACCTGTCCGTCTTGCGTATCCATACGCTCGATAAACAGGTTATTAAATGTGGTTGCTTCTTCATTCATCATTTGTAGCCTCCTCCTTCTTAGGTTGGCTTAGTTTTCTAAGATCTCAACCGCTACTAGCGATTAAGAACCAAGATTTCCATAATGCTTTTTACAGCATCGATATTGTACACACGAGCAACGATAGCATCGTTGACACCTGCAGCAGACGGAACCATCTCACCAGCGCCCAAGTCTTTGACTGTCAAAGCCTGACCGACGGTGTAGGAACCAGCTACATACTTATTGGTACGGTAGATGAAACCGCCGCCGATAGCAGCAGTAACATTTCCAGTAGCCAATGCATCGTACTGGTTGTTACCAGTAACGACAGGATACACGTGTGGTTGACCGTTGCCTGTAGGAATTTCGTCGAAACCAGTGGTGGTTTTCAAAACCCAGTCACCAGCTGCTACGTTAACTCCTGAGGCTAAAGTGCCATCAATAACCATCAACTTTTCATTACCTTTGATTACTTCTAAAGCAAGCTCTTCTGCTCGAAGATCTACGCTGATAGGTGCAATCAATTCACTAGGAAGTGACATAGTATTTTCTCCTTTTTATGCTTCCTCGCCATTCAAAACCCATCTTTCCAATGCATTACTTCCTCTGGGAGCTGGGCTCCCATCAGATAGCTCTGCGGTATGGAAAGAAGAACCATAACCCCGTTCCAAAGCCTTCTCGACGATATCGAGGTTTTCTTGAGTTAGGTTTGCAACCTTACTCAAAAACTCATCAAATGTTTTAAAAGGCTCTGCAATACCTAATTCTACCTCACGAAATGCAATTTTCATCGCACGTTTTTCATGTTCGAGCACAGAAGCTACTTTTTCTAGCCGCAAACGCTCCTCATGTTCTCGCTTCAGTAAAACACCGGCCTGTTTAACCATGTCCAGAGAGACTGTTTTCATAGTCCCCTCCCCATGTTGTTAGTCAGGTCGACATCGCAGCCTTGGTCAGTAGACACAGGCTTCTTAACTTTTTGAGTAATACCCGTACCTACCGTAGCCGATGCTTCGAGAGCTACTAAGGTAGCCAGATTTTTTTTAACACTTGCAGCGGCAATCTTTTGGACTGCCTCTGTAATCTGTTGATCTGTGTACCCGTTGTTCTGGGCAGAGCCGCAGAACTTAGCAATCTTTTCCATCGACTCAATCTCAACAGCCGCAAGCGACCGATTGAGTGCGAGAGCCAGTTTATCAAACCCAGAAGACTCCGAGGCTGTTTTCACAACCCCAGAGTCATTTCCAGATTCAATAGCGCCAGCATTAATTAATGCCTGCGCAACTCCCACAACGTCATCTAACCCAGCCACTGCCGCAACCTTCACGACGTCGCCACGGGTTGATGCAATCAACCTGTCAGCCTCGTCCATGAGGGTTTGTAGTGACCTGATAGCCATGACTAGTCTTCCTTCTTGCTCAAAGCCTTGTGACCAAGAGCTCCGACAACAGCACCACCAGCAGCGCCGCCAGCGATAGGCTTGACGTTAGCTTTTAAGTACTTGCCAGCAGCCATTGCTTTTTCTTTAGCAGCAGCGCCGTGGCCCTTGAGTTTTTCCATCAAGGTCTTGGCAGCAGCTTCACCAGCGTTAGCAAGCTTTTCAACGCCAAGCTCAATCTCTTGAGCTGAAGCAAGCTTAGCCAATACTTGGCCAGTAAGTTCATCAACAGAAAGCTCTGAAGCTTTCTTGCTCATGTGCTTATCATGCATGTGCTTAGCAGCGATACCACCGACGATACCAGCAGCCAAACCGTACTTGCCGGCGTGAGCGCCGACATGGCCTTTTGCCTTAGCAGCATGAGCTTTAGCTGATTCTTTCATCTTAACAAGAGCGGCTTTAACTTTAGCCATCTTGCCTGGAACTGCTTTAGCATCTTCTGCAATTTTCTCAATCTGTGCAGAATAACCAGCAAAGATAAGTCCTGCAGCAGCCTGAGCTTCTTTTTGTACAGTGAGTTCGTCTTCAGAACCGAGTACGCCCGATGCTTCGAGAGCTTCTTCGATTGCGTTAGCAATCTCAGCTTCAGCAGAATCAAACGCTTCCGTTTGTTCAGCAGCAACTTTTTCAACGCCGTCAATTTCAGCAAGTTCGCGATCAGCTTGGTAAGCGCCGAATGCATAAAGAGCTTGAGCGAGGTCTTCGCTAGCTAATTCTGCAGCAGCCTGCTTTTCGAGCTCTTCTGGTAGCTCCGTGCTAAGTAACGCCTGTGCTTCTTCCTCAGTAAGATTCGCAAGAATCTGTTCAATTTGTGTATTCATTTAATTTCTCCTTTTCAGATCTTATGCTGATTACTCAGCGTATGCGCCGACTTCGCCAGCTTGGGACTTCATATTACGCTTAAGGATTTGCTTCACTTGAGCCATAAGCTTTAAGTTATATGGAGAAGTTCCGCCGGTGGTGACATCATGGCTTTCGCCCTGTTGAGCATTCACTGGGAGGCGTGGGCTTTTTTCTTTACCGATGATACCGGTGAGTTGTCCACCAGTTCCAAGGCTTGCCATAGGATCATGTCCTGCGCCAGCAGCAGCTTCCAAATCAGCGGCTACTTTCTCGACATACTCTTCTTTAGCTACGCCGAAATAAGCTGCAGCAAGCTGTCCGAAAACATCGGAAGCCGAGACATCGCCTTCTTCATGTTCAGATGCTGTTTTTTCTTGGTGGGTGGAAACAGCAGCTGCTGCTTCTTCTCCGAACAAACCTTCATAAATACTGGTCAAACCCATAGGGCCTCCGTTTTCTTCGTTTTGTGTTGCCTCAGACGCGGTCTTGATGGTTTCAGCATCTCCACCTAATCCGAGATTCTCTAATACCTTACTGATCTCTTCGTTAACTGACTTAGGTGCTTGAGCTTCCTTAGTGTGTCCGTTTCCAGAAACAGAAAGGCCTACTTCCGCCATCAGTTCATTAAGAGTTGCCATAAGAGCCTCCCTCGACAATTTTGCGATTGATTTCATCAGCCGCGTTAATAATAGCCAGATCCCATACAACGTCCCTGTCGGTGTCTGGCAACATCTCAAGAAATTCGAGATTACCTAAGGACGCGGACTTAATCAAACGACTAGCAGAAGCCATCATGGATCCGATTTTCTCAGACACATTCTGGCCATCGGCGTAGGCGCCAATAAGTCCTAACTCAAATTTGCTTGGATTTTGTAAAATAAAATCGGTAACTGGGTGCTGTGAGGCTGCCTGTTTGCTAAGGTTTGCGTGCTGGAACAGCAAAGACATGCCGTCTATAAGCTGATTCGCGATAGGTTCCATCTCAGACCCGGTTTTTATAACCGAGACAGGCCGTGTTTGAAGATCTCTAAACCGACTCTGCCAGTCATTATTATAGAGGCCTCTGGTTGGATCAGCAAGAGTAATCTGACCGGATTCTACTTGGCGGCTAGGATTTAAGTTTCTTAGGGTTTTAATCATGCCTGCACCTAGTGCCATGGCGATGAAGGGATGGTCTGCGATAAGCCTACCCATACCAGCAGATCTCTTCTCAGCCCCGCCGGACATCATCGCGTACAACGCCGCGGCAATAGCGGCGGCAATCCCTACATGGGCGGGTTTAACTGACTCGTCCTCTGCAAGTTTTCTAAGCTCTGCGGGAGATAGAGCAGCCGTCTTCATAAGCCGCTTGAGCAAGATAGGCTTACTAAAGCTTCTACCTTCTACATAAGGCACTAGCTTGTCTGCTAAAGCCCTGCTGAAATTATCTATTCCCGCGGTAAGTTTGTCTAAAACAGATGGCTGGTGTGCGACAAACAGCTCGTGCATGCCAGACATTTCGTCCCGCTTTGGAACTATGCCCATAGCAAGGAGCGTAACTAGAGCCTCGGGGAGGGTATGGCCGTGAAACACATTTATATCAATGTTAGGGGAGTTAGCCTCTAAAGCTAACTTAGCGATGGGGATAATTTCTTCTAATTTACAGACTACTTTAGGAGCTGGTACCTGTACCGGAATCTGCTTTTTGATGTACGCTGATTTGCTGACCGCAGCGGATTTCTTAACAGCCTCTTTATTGAGAGCTTCACGATCAGTAGCAATCTTCCTCAGGTACGAGAGGTCGTTGATCTTACCTGGTGGGAGTGCCGCTAACTCGGCGGAGCCAAGCTTTGCAAAAGGGTTATCACCTGCGGCAGATGCAACTTTAGACCACATGTAAGCAGTCTTATCGGCAGGGATAAGGACGCGGCTGATATCAAAAAACTTAGGGAGCGTGTTGTTGGCGTACACTAACTTGCCCGTAACTGGATCCATCTGTCTTAGCTGATACTTCAGATGATCACAGTACTCAGCGCGTGTCTTAGCCTTATTGCCACAGATGCTACAAACATCGTAAGGAAGTCTGGAGCCCATGCTGAATGCAAGCGCTTCTCCGTTAGCTACAGAGTTCACGCCTTCTGGGTCGAGGTTAACGTCAATACCAATTACAAGTTCTACACGCTTGGCCTTTTGATTCCACACCGTATGCAGGACCTTGCCTTTGGCAAGGGAAGGATCCTTATTAACATGATGTAAGAAATAGTTGGCGTTTGTTTTGAAGGTCTCGTAACCGAAGTCGTCGCCTTTGTGCGATAACGCAGCCTCTGGAAAAGCATCGGCATTTGCGTTAATTCCCCACTGCTCGTAAGCACCTAGCGCGGTGATAAGCACCTGCACCAGATCCTTAATAGGTGTGGCATTGTCGATATATTTCTGGATTTCTGGGTGGTATTGGCTAGCACGCTTAATAAGGTAGTTACGATCTTCTTTTATAAAGAAGACGTCCCGTTCCTTACCAACGTTCTCACCAAACACTGCCCGTTTTTCCATTACTTCTTGTCTCGTTCTGCGAAGGAACTATTCTTCTTAGCGTGCTCTGCTTTTGCCAAATCAAACTTAGACCCGAAACTGGTGTCTGGCTTACCCACAAGGTCAACGTTTTCTTTAAAGCTTTTAAGGAAGCTTGTGCCGCCTTTGCGTCCAGCAGATGCCTCTGCATCAGCAAGTTCTTTAATTGCTTGAGGAGCCATATGATCGTTTTGCAGTGTGTGCTCTACAAAAGTTTTAACCAGCATCGGCCTAGTCGCTAGAGTTGGTGCGAACATCTGCATAGTAGAGAAAATCTCTCGTGCAGCCGCAGGATTCTGTTTCATCACATCACTAGACTTAGCGATATTCAGATAGACTTTCTCAGCCTCATTAGCGGCCTTCTTATCCTTTTGCCCCTGGAGTACGTGCTGGACAAGGGCTCCACCACCACCAATTAACAAGGAAGGTGCCATGAAGGCAAGATACTTACCCATAGCCTCTGTGCCAGGGCCCATGTTCTTTTTAAGGCTACCCCACATCCCAGCAGTTTTTAACATCTGGTGGCGCTCAGCCAGCATCTGCCCTAAACACTCGTCACTTACATTTGCCATAGAACTTTCCTTTTTTAACCACCCGAACAAACCGCCCGGTTTCTTATCTTCTTTAGGTGTGGCAGCGGCAGCAGCTTTAAGCTTTTTCTCTGCCATATACTTTGCGGTTTCAGCATCCATCGCTTCTCTAAGAATGTCCTTTTGTTTGCTGTTGAACGGAGCATCCTGAACTTTATGTATGCCGCTGACTTTAGAAGCGGCTGACCTGGCATCATTTTCTGCAACAGTCTTGGCAACCCTAGTAGCATGGATACCCTTGATAGCATCTCCCGCGTGCTCCATATTTTCTAACATCTTGACCCCGAACACAGATAGCAAAGTACCCATAGCATTTGCACGTGCTGCGGCAGACGCTTGCTCTGGCATGGTCAGCGGCTTAGTGTTAGAGCGCTGGAATTCAATGGCGGATAATTTATGAATGTCGTCCACTCCAAAACCTGCGTGTAAACTGCCTTCAATAATCTTGTGAGCGAAATTTGGATTCTTAGCAATGGTTGGAGAGATTAGAGCTAGCTCGCTAAAACGCTGGCTGTACAAAGACGGGTCTTTCTTAAAGGAAGGGGACTTATCAAAGGTGCTGTGGAAGCTAGCTTTAAGCTTGTCTGCTTCTTCCTTAACAACTTTCTCGCTTTCTTTGCCGGCCTTGTATCCCGCGATACCACCAATGCCGGCTGTGAGCATTGCAGGTGCCAGGAACTTAAGCCAGGCCTTAAGCTCGCTTCCTTGTGGTGTAGGAGTGTTTGCGATTTTGCTTAAAGCTAATAAGTCTACTTTTGCCTGGTCTGTTAGCTTTGACATTTGTTAGTTCCTATATGCTTTCTGCATTTTGCTCCAGTTAGTTTGAGTGTCTCCAACTAACTGAGTAGCGTTTAGAGCAGCTCCTAATGCAGAGCCGCCGCTAGCAGCCTTTGCACCCTTCCAAGCTATTTTTCCGGCTCCTAGTGCACCTTTACCAAGAGCTCCTGCGACAGCACCTAGAAAGGCCACCTTGTAAAAGCCAGCGGTAAACTTAGAGCTCACGGATCTTCTCCTTCAAAATAGGAAGCGAGCTGTCTACAATCTCATAGTTTCGTTGCAGTCCTAGTTCCTGCTCCTGGAGCTTATGGAGAGTCTGGATAGTGATATAAAGCTGGTGCCTGCCGTTGATGATTCTGGCGGGGAGCTTGTCGCTGATATATTCTTCAGGAGCTTTAAGGTCTGCTTGCTTGATCAAACCCTGTGATTTAACCACGTGTGATAGCTTGGCCATGAGGTCTTTGCCGACTTCTTTGAAGCCTGCTGATCTTACGAACTCAGCGATCTTGTCCATAGCAATCCCGCGATCGGTGAATGGAGTTTCCATTACCAGCGTTCTTGCTTCCTTGATAAACTCTTTTCTGCAGTTATCAATAGCTGTGCTGGTCTTAATAAGCTCCATGCTAAGCTCATCTCTGAGGTGGGCCATCTTCTCCATACGAGAAACCATGGTGCGCTTCAAATCACCTCTGTGACTTGCAAGCTTAACCTGGTCGTAGGACGCAGAGTCCGTGGAGAGTGTCACAAACTCACCGTAAACACTCTTATCTACGGCGGTCTTATTAAATACAGGGCTGCCTAAATAATCCATCTGAGCCTCTTTAATTTGTCCGGTGCTTTCTTTAAGCTGTAATTCTTTAATTACTAATCCTGGCTCTGCAAGAGCGAAGTCATAGCTTGCTGTCTTATCCATTTTAAACAGGTCTGCCCATACAGTTTTGTTTGCTTCCGCAGCCACGTACTCGATCTGATGTGGTGTAAGGCCTTCGTCTTTAGCAATCTTTTTCAGGCTATCATTAAGCACAGTCTTTTGCTTACCTAGATAAGCGTCGGCAGCAATCTTAGCCATGGTATTCAAAACTTCTTTAGATCTATACATTACGCGTTCTCCCCGCCGTAGCTACGAGATGGCGTAGCTCTGATATTCAAATCCCCTGTTAATCTGCGAACTTTTCTAGCCTGGTAACTTCGTACCGCTTTGCCACCGATGTAGCCAGTGCCGGCCCCTGCCGCCTCGCCTGCTAAAGCACCTAAGATAGCTGCTTTGCTGCGGTTAGATTTACCTTTGATAGCACCGGCGATACCGCCTACTGCGGATCCTATTACTGCGCCAACATAAGGATCTTTACCACCTACTGTAGCATAATATTCCTCTGGCGTGAGGTTGACTGTGGGCGCTGTTGCTATTTTTTTGAAACCTGTGCTAAACATGTGATGACCTCATTTTAACGCACTTGCGGGGCTAAGCCAAGAAGCGTAAGCTCTGCAGAAGGAAACTCAATACTATGGAAAACAAGCCCAAGCCCTCGGTTGTGATGTCTACAGACATCCTTGTCGACTCTACAAAGGAACCCTTGCTGGTCATTGTACCACTTTATCGCGGGATGTCGGAAGTTCCAAGTGAGATTTCGTCAGGAAACCAAGCGACTCTTGTTTTCATGGGACTTCACCAGTGCTTTGCAAAAGACGGTAGAGTGGCTGAGGGGCTTCTGTCCAATATAATCTGGGGATTTGAGAACAGCGGGTATGACCCAAAACACGTGGCTCTAGGACTTACTGAGCTCAGACACCGTGGTTTTATCAGGTACACAGATGGGTGGGGTAACCCTGTCCACGATCATGAGTTTGACCCAAAACGGCCTATCTGGATCAGGTACACAGATAAGATGCTCTCCACGTGTGCTGGGGAGAAGGGTGAGAAAGACCTGGTACAAGGGAGCCTCACATGAGAGTGCTGCACCTTAGCAATACACCATTATCTAACGCACCTGCTAATACAGTAGCTGCACTAAACGATATCGGGTGCGAGGCAGAGCTGTTTGTAGACAGACAGCAAAATATAAATAAAGTTTTTGTAGGTGGCCAGCTATGGCACAACGCACCTCCGGGCGCACTCGAGCATGCATTTGTGTCAGCGGATGTAATTCACTTCCACAACTTCGCTTTTGAGCAGCACATATTTAAGGGTGCTGCAGGCCCTAGACTAGAATCTATCGCCAGATCAAAAAAATGCCTTATCCAGTACCACTCCCCCAGAGACAGCGTAGAGAGTTTTGAAGCTACTCTAAAAGACCCGTTCTTTGATGGCAGGAGAGCTGTGCTGGCGCAATACCATGTCAGGCATTATCCTGAAGCTAACTTCATCGTTCCGAATATACTGCCTATAAACGCCCTCGACCACACGCCTATGCCCTGTAAGTGGGACTGTGGGCCAGTGAACGTAAGCTTCTCTCCATCAAACACTACCCTAAGAGGGTGGGACGACAAAGGATATGACTTCACCGCAATAGCTCTTACCAAGCTAGAGCTAGAAGGCCGCATCGAAAAAGACATCATCGTGAACACAAGCTATCTAGATTGTCTGAGACGTAAAAGGTGGTCCCACATAGGCATAGAAGAACTCATCACGGGCAGCTACCATCTGTCGTTCTTAGAGTATATGTCAGCGGGCTGTGTGACCCTGTGTAACATGGATGATAAAACAAAGGCTGCGATGAAGACTGTTGTGGGTGAGGAAGGCATGGAAGATTTGCCAGCAATCCACAGCACCATCAGCTCGCTTTACCAAACCGTAAAAACGCTCTCATCAAAGCCTATGCAAGAACTGCAGGCGATGGGAAATAAAAGTAGGGACTGGATGGAGAAGTACTGGCATCCAAACACTCTTGCTGCAAGACTAGTACAGATATACGAAAACCTTTGAGGCATACATGGCACTACACGAAACACTGGCCCGCATCCTAAACCTACAAGTCTATAAGATAAACCACGAGCCTTTTGCAGTGGCTGAAATTCCCAAACGGCTTTTGTTTGTGGGGAAGGTCACACGCAATGTAGCTACATTAGAGGGTTTAGCTGAAAAGTATGGGGTTGAAATCACACTAGTAGTGCCTGAAGACGGCAGCAACGCAGTCCATACAGAGATGAGATCAGCTGAATCACTCATGTCACAGTTACCTACCAGGATTAAACTGGCTATCGTTGCTAAAGACCTAAGCGGTGTAGACACCAATGATTACGACGCTGTTTTCATAGACATCATGGATGACGCTCTCAGAGTCCCGTTCACTAAAGAGTGTTGGCGTGTGATTAGAGAAGGTGGCTGGAATGCTATCAGAGCTAATCTGAAATCCCCGCTCAGGTTATTCAAAGACTTGGGTATGCTTGATATCAAATCAATTAAAGAAGAATCAATCTGGTACGGCCGCGTAAGAAAAGACGAGTCTGTCCACTTTCCAAAGGCACGCAAATGAAACAAGACTTTGACATGCAACTATCCCTTCTATGCATAGCAGCTGCACTTATTTTGTGCTATGTATCCGCCAAACTGTTCGAAATTCTGATTTAGTTTAAAACGGAAAAATATGCTCTAGTTCGGTTATAAGATTTCTAGAGGTTTTTCCCAATGTACACATATATTAAAACACCGTCAGAAGCGGCTGTGCTCAACAGTCACTTGATGAGTAGTGCTACTCGCATAAGCTTTGACACTGAGACCACTGGTCTTGACCCACACAAGGATAAAGTCGTGCTGGCATCATTAGCCACTGACACTAACGTTTACGTTCTTGATTGCAGAGACGCTGACGTGCTCAGGGCTATAGCGCCTACGCTAGAGAACGAGGCCATTAAGAAAGCACTCCACAACGGAGGGTTTGACTACAAAATGGTTAAAGGAACTGCAGGCTGTGATATCGAAGGTATCTTCGACACCATGCTCGCTGAGTACTCACTCACGGCAGGCACTCAGTTTGATGGATACGGCCTTGATGCTGTAAGTAAGAAGTACTTAGGCACTGACGTAGATAAGACCCTGCAAAAATCATTCATAGGACACAAGGGAGATTTTAGCCAAGCACAACTTGATTACGCTGCTAATGACGCCAAAGCACTGCTGCCACTCATAGATGAGATGCAGAAAAAGATGAAGAGTGAGGGTGTGCTTAGAGCGTGGATTACAGAATCAAAGGCGGTACAAGCTTTTGCAGACATAGAATACTATGGGCAGAAGATTGATGCGGCAGCGTGGAAAGTTGTTATGGATGATAACCGCGACGCTGCATTAGTTGCTAAGAAACAACTTGATGTGTACTTCGAGAATGTGTACGGACGCGACCTGTTTGGAGATGTTTTTGTAAACTACGACAGTAATCCTGTTGTGCTCTACGGCCTGCAGATGCTTGGGGTTAAAGCAGATGGGGAGATGATCAGAGACACAAACAAAAAAACGCAGCGGAAGATCAAGCAGTATCCAGTAGTGCAAGCGTTGCAAGCTTATAGAGCAGCTCAAAAACGACTAGGTACCTACGGCCAGCAATATCTAGATGCTATTCACCCTGTTACGGGGCGAGTGCATTTTAGGTTTAATCAATACGGTACAGAGACCGGAAGGCCTGCTGCAGTAGGCGGGCTAAACTGCCTGAACATACCTAGAGAGAAAAGGTATCGTAACGCGTTCATCACTGATGAAGACCGATTACTAGGAACTGTTGATTACTCTGGAGCTGAGTTAAGGATTGCTGCTGATCTAAGTGGGGATCCTCTGATGGTCAGTGGGTTCAACTCAGGAGAGGACTTTCATTGCTATGTGGCGTCGATTCTCTTTGGTGTCCCTGTTACTAAAAAGAATGAAAATAAACACCTCAGAGATCCTGCAAAGGCAATCAACTTCGGACTTTTTTACGGGCTCGGAGTTAACTCTCTTTATGAGGATCTAGTGGGTAATGGAGTAAAAATAACTGCACAAGAAACTAAGGATATGTACTACGGGTATAAGAGGACGTTTAAAACCTGTATTGAGTGGCTTGAAGCGAAACAATCAGAGGCAAGTACGTTATTTGAGGCTATTAATATTGTGGGCAGAAAACGTAGGTGGTTTAAACCACAGCCGGATAAACTCAGAATAGAGGTAGTAGCAGAACTCTGTAAGAAGAAAAAGTGTGTGGAGTCGGCTCTGGGTGACTATGAAATCGCTGGTGTTGTAAATGAGATGGTTAAAGCAAGACTAGCGGGCATCAGTAGAGAAGGAGCAAACTTCCACATCCAAAGTGTAAATGCGGAAATGACAAAAGCCGCAATGTACAGGATTAGGAAGGAGTGCAAACAACGCAAGTACGACGCTAGAATGTATAACAGCGTGTATGATGAGATCGTGCTCGATATAAAGAAGACGGACTCTGAGGCAGTGTTTGCTTTACAGTGCAAAATCATGAAGGAAGAAGCAAATAAGTTGCTACGGTATGTTTCTATGGAAGTAGAGGGGCACCTAGCTAGTTGTTGGACAAAATAAGGAGACATTATGCAAGAACAACAAGAGTCGTTTAAAACAAGAACATATGATGAAACAACAGTGGTTAAAACAAGTACAGATGACCGTAAGAGATGGATCAAGGAGCTTGAGCAAGTGTCTAGGCTAGTTAAGATGAACCAAGACGGGTCAGTCGTCGTTATATTTGATCCGGCTAAGCTTGCGGGTAAGCGGTAGTTTAATTCACCAGGTCCTTAGGGTAACGGAAAGTGGTCCTAAGGACCTCTCAACAAAGGAGATATATTATGAAGTTAGTTCGCTGGAGTTTTATGGGTTTGTACATGCCGATGATGGAAAATGCTGAGGACGGGAACCTTTATTGCACCACACATCAACTTGCAGAGGCTTTAAAAACAGACAAAGATAGCCTATTTAAGATTAGACAGAGGCACTCAGATGAGTTTAGCAGCAGGTTGTGGACGAATTGTCCACAACGTGAGTTTTTAAAGGAATACAAAGCCGAGTTTGGTATTAAACAAATAAAGAAAAATGTGATGCTGTGGTCAGAAGAAGACATGGTTCTGGTGGCTATATTATCAAAGACACCCGTAAGTACAGAATTCAGAAAAAATCTAAGCCGGTTTATAAAAGAGAACGCCGTGAGGGATCTTATACACATCTCCGTGCTTGAGGCAACTAGATCACAGATGCTTGAGGACAGGTCGGTAATGATGGAAGAGCTCGATCGACAAAGAGGTAGATTGGATTCATTACAGCAAGTAATAGACCGATTCATCCCAGCCTCGGACAGAGCTGCATCTGCAGCAGGGCAGATGCTACAAGCAAGACAACACGCACTAAGAGTAATCGAAGGCGGAGTGCACTAAGGAGTTAAAATGGTACCAGAAGAATCAACATTAGCGATAGTGTCAACACCTCAGGGTAAGTACATAGGGTTACTAGAGTGCCCAGACGAACACCCTGATGCTACATCACCAGTTCTAATCGAGCCCATACAATTTGAAACGTCTACCTCGCCGTCAGGGCAAAAGATTGTTTCGTTCGTGGCTCCTCCATATGGCGTGCCAGAGGAGATAGTGTTCCCGAACAATATACAACCCATTCTTGTTATTGCAGAAGGAACCTCATTTGGGCTCGGGTATGTAAACGCGGTGAAGCATTTTAAGAACGTAGCAACTAGCTACTTATTTACGGAGAAGAAATAAATGGAAAGAATACTAGATAAATCAACCACTGTCTCATCAACTATAGTGGACATCACGGATCCAGAACAACTGATCCAACTAGGCCAAAAGCTTTTGCAGGCTAAGCAGATCACCTTGCCAGGACAAGAGATTTTGCTGCCCCTGACCAGAACGATCACAATCAGGTATAACCCAGAGATTCCTCTAAGCACATACAGGTCTCCGGAGGCGTTCGTAGTACCCGCCAGAGAGTTCGTGGCCGGGGCCCTCGATCTCTGTGAAGAAGACCTACAGCACTGATAAAAGGGGTGGCCGTTGGTCGCCCCTTTTTTATTTTAAGTGTCGGTGCTATAATCACAGCCACTATGTTATCCAAGTTCCTTAAGGGTTTCTACAACCAGACAAAGAAGTTACCGGCCGCAAAAGAGATCAAATCTAAAGCCACTACCTGGGAGCGCATGGCGCTGGACTCTGGCAGGAAATCCTACATCGACATTGACCCTTTAAATATACCCAAGACCAATGTCTCTGGGTTCTTATACAAGGGTAAAAAGCCCGCCTAAACCAGGTGGCAAAAACAGCACTTTTTCGGGTATAAGCTTAATAGAGTAAAAATATCAATTATACTCCCATGCATACACTAGCATGGTTTCCTTACGTACTTACTGAGGTGTGGCCATCTCAGTAAGTACGGTTATTAAGGTAATCCCCAAACAACTTAAATATCGGAGGTCTTATGAAAGCTTTAATCAAGGCCGCCATAGGTGTGGCTATAGTAGCAGCTATTTCTGTTTCTGCGGTAGAGCCTGCTGTGTGCAGTGCTTACCTAACCGTACCAGGCCTGGGCATGCTTAGACTGGAGTCTAGTGTGTTTAATACAGGCATAGAGATAAACCACGTAATCGATGGATATAACAATAACGGCGATCGTGTAGGAGCGCTTTTATACAGAGTAGACCCTAGAAAGCCAGGAGAGATATCTCTTGATTCTATAGAGGTGCTAGAAAGCTACAGAGGAATGGGTGTGTTTACACAGCTATTCTCTGAGATGATGCGGAGGCACCCTGACACACGAGTTCTGGTATCTACGCTTATGAAGGACAACTTCGCCGCTGCTGTAGCGGGGGAGGATATGTCCGACACAAGCACAGAGCACTGCGCAGCCATGGCAAGGAAAACACCTGCATACAAGGTTCGGGCGTCTAACGGATTTTCAGCCGTTACAGAATGTCATGTATATATCTGGGGCATCGTTATGTCAGTTATGAGGCCTTAAACAGGGCCTGTGTATAAGTGGCAAAAAGTGATGTTTTTCGGGTATAAGCTTAATAGGAGAATAATATCTCTCGGTAACCCTTAGATTTAGCTGCGCTATTACAGGCAGCTAAATCTAAGGGTTTCTTTTTATACGGTTCGGATCAGCTTAGTTATGCGAAACCAGGAATGGTCTACAGGTATTCCCCTACCCTGTACTGATGAGCAAATGGGATAACAACGAACAAAGGAAATCATATGAATAAAGAACAAGTAAAAGAAGTGAAGCCTGAAGCAGTGGAGTCCAAACCAGCTGACGCTAAAATCGATGTTAAAAACATTGAGGTTGTGCGCCAGAAAGCTGCGGATGAGCTAGAATCCTATATCAAAAAAAACTCCCTAGAACTCAACGATAGCGATAGAAAAATCATTATCGAACGAACTCTTAAGCAGATCAATTACTCATTCCTAGAGGAGAAACTGGCAGAGGCAGCTAAGCCTAAGAACAATAAAGTATCTACTTGGGTGGACAGGTTCCTCCAAGCAGGTGTCACTGTTATTGTGTTTGCTGCTACCGCTGCTATAGCAAGTAAGGCGAGTAAAAGTGAAATGCTTAGCAAGGGCAAATCCCCCGCTAAGAAAGCCGCTTAATACTCTAGTTAGTTAACTTGGGGGAGGGCCTTCGGGCTCTCCCCTTCTTTATAGGAGTGCATATGGACATAGAAATAATGATCGTGTTCGCCGCTGGGGTATCCGTAGCTGTTATTAATATCTACTTAAGCTGGAGAGGTTAATATGAATCATGATGTAGAGGATGTTCTTGATAACATTTCATGCGCCATGATTTCAGAGGTGTCTTCTCGCACAAGGGATCTTGTTCTCATCGAACAAGCTAAGATGTGCGCAGAAAGCTTCTGCAACAAGTACATGCATAAGCCTGATGAAATCCTAGAAATAGAGGTTGATGTCAGGCGTACTGCTGTGAGTGCGCTTAAACTAAGAGCTGAGTTCTTAAATGCTATCAAAACCGACTACATCAGATCCTTACCCTGGTACCAGCGACTGCTGGAGCACAGGCAAATAAGGTGCGATATAAAAAGTTTTGATGCCTTTATAAGCTTGGTCAGAAACATAGAGGTATCCAATGAAAGAAGTAAAAGAAGCGATGATGCTTATAGACGGTCTTTATGAGTTCGAAGCCGAGCTCATGAAGTCTGCCGAGCAAACTCGCAGTGTATCTAAGTTAGAGACAGCTGAAGCACTGGTAACGGCGCTTAAAGAAGCGTTCGTTAAAAACAACTCAAGAGAGTTCCTAAAAAGATGGGGACTCTTGTTAGTTGTAAAAGAAGACCGCGTTCAGACTGAATCAGGGCAAGAAGAATAATAATTATAACAAAGGAGTACGTATGAAGAATGTAAAAATGATGTTGGTAGTTTCAATGAGTCTTTTAACAGCTGGTTGCGAAGGTGCGGTATCAAGCATGAATGCTGATAGCCCGCTTAGTACCGGTAATCAGGCAGCTCAAGCGTCTACGTCTATCTCAGGTAGTTGTTCTGTGTCACAAAGCGGTAACACAGCTACAATCACTTGTACTGATGGAACGTCTGCTTCAATCAGTGGTGCCGCAGGTAGTACAGGTGCGACTGGAGCTACCGGAGCCACAGGCCCTACAGGCGCAACTGGAGCTACCGGTGCCACTGGAGCTGCTGGTGCCGCTGGCGCTCAAGGTGCTCAAGGCGTTGCAGGAACAGCAGGTGCTGCCGGTGCAGATGGTAGGTGGTTTAAGGTTAAGGATGCTGATAACACCGTGGTTGGTGATCGTTTGATCTCAACTACTGGTGGCGGTATCAGCGCTAACCTGTTCGTCTACGACCAGACTGATGATGCCGTTGCTTGGTACGACCTTAACGGGTTCTTACCTAGCACTGTAGATGTGTACTTTGCCGGTGCTAACTGCACAGGTCAGGGATACGTTCAGGCTAACCTTCATGGCAAAGCTATTGTGATGTGGAAGTTTAACAACTCAAGCACCACAGGTAATGCATTGAAGATTAACACAGGCTTCAGAACACAGTCAGTGACTTACTTGTCTAAGGAAGACACGAATAGAGCTTGCACTAACAATGGCTCTACCGTGTTAACCGGTGCTCAGGCAATCACACAGGCTAACAGATTCCCACCGAGTGTACCGGTGAGAATTTACCACCCTGTAACGTTCGAGTCAGTGAATAACTAAGGTACTGAATGATTGGCAGCCATATACAGAAATGTGTGTGGCTGCCTTTTCTCAAAGGAGTTAGCTATGAGTTTATTATTAACGGGACTGCTGGTGTTTGTGGTTGGAGCTCTTATAGGCTTTTACTGGTACAACTGGTACAGCGCCGCCAAAAAAATAAAGGATGATCAGGAGAAAGCCAGCGCAGAAAGAGACGCTAGGTTTTTACTAAGAATTTCTGATCTAGAGCAGAAGAGGGCTGTATTAGAGCGGCTTATAAAGGCTAAGGATAATTCATGAAAACTGTGCCGTGAGTAGAGAATGCTTATAGCGCAAAGAGCTCCGTGCACTTCTGCACGGAGCTCCTCTTTTATTAGGAGATCTATTATGAATGTCAGAGTAACGGTTAAGTGCTGGAACAAAGATTGTCAGTACGAGGAAAAATGGGAGCGTAAAGCTGACGAGACCTACGACGGATTGGTATGCCCCAGCTGCCAAGCAGAGATGGTAGAGGAAGAGGAAGAGGAAGGCACGGATAAGTCATGAAATCCCTGATGTGGGTGGTAGACACCTGTATCAGCTTCATAGAAGAACTGATTCGTCTGATTAGGAAGTAGTTGTAGTCACGTGGACTTATAATCCGCGTGACTACCTATCTCTAACAAGATAAAATTTAGCTATGTTCACAAAAGGGTTCAGTAAAATTGCCGCACTCAGTCGTCACCGCATCATCCAAGCCGCATTAAGCAGCAGTAGACTTGGCGGTGGTGGATCCTCCAAAGCTCATATGGTTGCAAGAGATTTAGCCGATGAATACGCGCTTGCCAGAGCCACTGGCAGGTCTATGGGTAAACACCTAAAAGCCTTGCACGGAGAGCACCCAAAGCCTAGGCCGGGGCTCGTAGCAGCAGTCAAAAAATTACTTGGAAGATAGCCTAGTTCACAGGTAGCGTGGGGTCATGCCTACATCACACCCAGCTCTTATCAGCCCCGTTGCTACAAAGATTTTAGAAACACAGCCCAAACGCATTCTTGATATCGGCGTTGGCTTTGGTAAGTGGGGAACACTTGCAAGAGAGTACACCGATGTATGGAGCTGGAGGTTCTACCAACCTGAGTGGAAGGCCATCATCGACGGTATTGAAGTACACGATAAATACCGCTCTCCTTGCTGGGCCAACTATAACCAGATCCATATCGGCCTTGCCCAGGACGTGCTGCCGTCGCTTGGCCAATACGACCTGGTAACCTTTTTAGAGGTGCTTGAGCACATTCACAAGGACGAGGCAAACCTGTTACTAGAAGAAATTTTTAGGCACACCAAAACAGCGATTATCTCTTACTCAAACTGCCCGCAAAAGGGAGTGCGTGATAACCCGTTTGAGGACCACGTCTCGACATGGATTCCAGAAGAGCTAGGACGTTTTGGTAAGACAGAGCTTATACATAGTTGCGATGTAACTAAGGTATTCTTTATCCAGACCTAAGTTTCTATATCATACCTAGAATCGTTTATTTTTTTAGCTGTGGCCTGATCTTCAGTTCTGAATATGAGGTTTCTAGCAGTGGTGGGCCATATGCGGTTCTTAGTCTCAGTCACCGTAAAATCATCGCCTGCTACCGCACGGACTTTAGAGATCAGTTTTTCTTTATTGCCGGGGTCTTTAACCCAGTACTTAAGAGATGCTCTGTAACCAAGAGACGGTACTTTTAAATCTTTACCACTGTAATTACTCCACACACAATCAGGGTGCTTGTCCCAGGTAACGTCGTATCTATCCTTGTCTGCGTCCACTTTCACGACAGTCCCGAGATCACCAATCTTAACCGACTCTTTATTCCAGTCTTTGCCGCTATGGTCATGTGGAAGTGGGTGAACTCTATCAAGCTCTGCTTCGCTCTCTCTCCAACCAAGGTAGCGCTCGCTTTTAGGCAGTTTCCTTCGCTCTACAGCTAGCTTCTTATCAAGCTCTCGTCTCAGGTCTTGCGCCGGTTCGTCGGCAGAACAGCCCTTGGTGTGGCTACCCCAAGCCCCCTCTTTCCACCCGCATAGTGATGTGTAAGCAATCTTATCACCCACTTTAACAGGGTGACCGATCTCGGCTGCTTCCCTAACACTGAACATACAGCTTAGCTTATCTTGTATGGGGCGAGCCTTCTTATATTCCTCAGTCTCTGCATCAGCTACCTTAGTAAAACCGCTCATAAATGTCATGGTTGTAAGCATACAATACCAAGGCAAATTAGGCCAGAAAACAGGTATAAGTATAGTAGAGGTGTTTTACACCTCTTAAATCAGCAGTCGCCGTAAAAAGGGCTGCTAAACTCGCTATAAAAAGGAGCAAGTCTATGAAGACAACATTACTAAGATCCACGTCATCGGGTGTCAAAGGCACTTATGAAAACATAAACCACCACGCTAAATTGCTGCTACCGCTGGTGCAACAACTAGAGGTTCTTATCCCTACCCTTGGGTACTCTGAGTGGAAGCAGGGAAACAACATTCATGTCCTGGTCACTTGTTGCGGGAGACAGATCGTTCTAAGACCACACAGAGAAGACAATATGTGTGACGTGCCATACGATACCTACAGAGCATACATAGGGATCAGAGCTTCGATAAGACTATCAAGAGCTTTAGAGGTTCCTCTGTCCACGATCTATTTTGATAACAGAAACGGTATCGAGATCTTAGGCTTCACACAAATGCTCAAGCAGCTATCTGCTAGGTGCGTGCCTTCACTCAACATGCCTTCTGATCAGAACTAAGTTAACAAATGTTGGGCCATGGAAGGCCCATCCCCTAAGGAGTTTTTATGAAATTAAAGAGAGTGCTACACCCAGAGATTGTAATGCTTAAGCGCGGGCCTGCAGAACTCATCAGAAATAACAAGATTATGTACGATGAGGTCAGGTTTGATAACAAGTCCATGGAAGTCAAAAAAGATGGCTTCATAGTCAAGAGTGGTCTGTACGATACGCTATTTGGTAGTGGTACAACGGACAAAATGAACAAAAGTGGTGACCCTATGCTGATACGGTATCTTGCGAATATGCAGGACTGGCGCCGCGGGAACTTCAAAACATATTACGTTGGTAAAGACTTCGCCAAGACACTGTCCGAAGTCGATCTTAAAATACCGATGAACGTGCTACCTGAAAACTTCTTCGCCTATGTAGCCTTTGGAGAAGGCGCTATCGAAGATGAGGAATTTGCTGTGGGTGGCGCTTACATCAGAATATGCAAAGCAAAAGACATGCCTATCTATATGAACACTCCTGAGCAAGAAGGTACTGCGGTATGGATCTGCTACACCGATGCCGCAAACAACGGGATGATTGTGGATCTGTTCATCTTACTCGAGAACAAGAACTTAGATGAGCTGATCGACGAGCATTGTGTAGTGAATAGAGACATGAAGTTTGATGGTAAGAATTATGTCTCCTCTACGTTCGGAGATACTACGAAGGCTATGCGGGCGCGTGTTTTTAGAACTGCTTTAAACGCTGTGATCTACATCCACAGTGCAGATGCTATCTTAGACAAAACCCTGCCCGAGGAAGCCTTGCCCAAAAGCAAAGTAACTGAGCTCAGGGCCACCGGCTCAACCAACCTATGCACTATCCCTGTCTACCTCATCAACCAGCACTTCCACGATATCACGAGGATGTTTCATGTCGAGGGTACCAGAGTCAGATCTCATCCTAGATGGCAACCCTGCGGTGCCGGTAGGTCACAGGTAAAGCTCATCTGGGTTAAGGAGCATGAGCGGCGGTATACATAACGTGTCATAGAGGCTATGGAGGGCCTGGTGACGCATAGCGCGTACCCAAACTGAAAGGGGCTTAAAATCGGACAGTTGGGTTAAAACATTGGTAGTAATAGTTGGTTACGGGTGAGATAAATCGGACGGTTGGTGTGTGCGAGTATGACTCGATGCATTGGTTACAACTGACGTATTTACCAATAAAGTCAGATACATACAGCTAGTGCCAAGGTTACGACTGATTTTATAAACTAAGAAATAACAAAAGGACCATACAGAGATGAAATCAACAATACAAGACATAGTAAAGTTTGGTGACGACCCAATCAGGGTGTCTCTCACCAGTGGTGAGGTACTATATTCAGTCATCGATTTTATAGCCGCACTAACAGACACAGCACATGCAAAACAGTACTGGACTAAACTAAAAAATAACGAACCCGTGCTTAAAAGTTTGTGTGCGCGAAAAAAGTTGGCTGGACCTGACGGCAAATATTATATGACTGAAGTAGCTACAAGAGAAGTACTACTCCGCATAGTCCAGTCCATCCCATCCCCAAAAGCCGAGCCAATCAAGCAGTGGCTGGCAGGGCTTGGTGAAGAGGAGCAGCAGCGCAGAGAAGATCCTGAGAAGGGTGTTAAGAAAGATGTCGAGAAGTTTAAACTGTTCATGCAGGCGAAGGGGTTCTCCAACGATTACATCTCAAAGCGAGTGGAGTCGATCATTCATCGAAGAAACTTCACCGATGCAATCAAGGATCTCAACTTACCGTTCCAACCAAGCTATGCTAAAATCACTACCATCGTGAATAAATGCGTCTTTGATATGTACGTGTCTCAACACAAAATGTTTAAAGATGTAGACACTAAGCAAAATCTACGGGAGCACTTTGTATCACACGAATTACAAGCAATATCTCTTGCAGAAGGAGCTATGATTCAGGCGATTAAGAAGGCTGGCCCGACCACAGATGACGCGCTTTTAGACATTATCAGCGAAAATGGCAAGGTCTTTAATGAGCTCGTTGTTCCGGGGCTGAAGGTACTTTTTGGGGTGGCCTCTATAGCATCCCCACTAAGCGCAAAAAGAGACAAGAACCTACTAACGTAGTAAGCAAACCGCCTTAACAGGTGGTTTGTTTTTAGCTATTCAAGATAGCCGAGTTTTCGAAGAACCTCACAACGAGAACAATAGCCCGGGCATATCTTGTCACAACCAGAATCTTTGAGGGCCTCCACTAACATATCTTTTTCTACGGCGAGTCGTTTTATCTCTTCAATAACAACTCGTATGAAAGGCGATCCACCCATTTTATAGTGCATCGTTTCTAGCCTACTCAAAATTTCTTTCGTGATATTAATTCTTTCCATAGTAGTGATCCGCGGCTTCCTTACAAAATAGCATTGAGTGAAAAGCATCGTCTGGTTCAGACGGTTTATGATCGTACTTAAGACCGCGGCCTGACTCGCTGTACTCAGCATGAATGTGCTCAATATCAACCAGATAATCTTTAAAGACTTCCCACGGCGGGAACACGGTTTCAAACTTTTTAATGGCGTCAAAGAAATCAGTCATTACCTCGGTGCGGTTAAGCTGGATCTTATTACCTATGGGGTCATACTTCTTGCGTTCTTTTTGCATCCCGTTGTGCTGAAACTTCATCACTCTTTTCGGGCCTAGTTTCTCTTCAAGAGTGTCATTCACGCCCCAACCAAAGCCCCAGTCCACTCCTGCTGCAACTGCCCCGAAAGCGGTGATTATTTTCAAGATATCTGGCACACAATTACGAGGAAGTGCTTGATCTCCGCTATACCTTTTTGCAAAGAAAAAATGGAAGTGTTTTGGAGAGATGTAAGCTCCTAAAGTGAGCACGGTGTAGGAAGCGTTTTTAAGTCTGCCTTTACTGTTTCTTTCAGATCCGTCAGCGCCTTCACCCCAGTCCACGCCAGCGAACACGGTGAAGTTTTTTGTGGTGGTGTCTGGGTAGGTTCGGAAAGGATGTGCAGCACTACAGCAACCGATCAGGTCTTGTCTACTAATAGGTTTTGATGCTGAGTCGTAGGAGAGCCCAAGCACTTCGTTATAAAACTGCCCTTTAGAATAGGTACTGTGCTTCCACAAAAGTTCTTTCCACTTGTCTGGCGCCTGCATCCAAGGCACCTGCAACTGGTTGACGTGGAAGCCTGCAATGTCCCAATTATTGCTGAACGCTATCCATTGCCCTTTTGTAGGGTCGATAAGGTTGCCACATTTGTTACAGATAGGTCCTTTTTTACCTAAGCACTTTTCATCTAAAAAATTCCAATGCCTAGGTGTGTGTCTGTCACAAGGAACAAGCCACTCGCACTGGGAGGATTGTTGCCAGTAAGTTTCAATTGGGTTGTCTAGTGTAAGGGGTGTGCCTGAAAATGTAACAGACGGGTTTTCAGCGTGAGAAAGCACTTCTAAAATAACAGGGATGTTCGATGAGAGAATGTCTTGAATTTCATCTAAGTAAAGTTCGTTTGCGCTTAACCCTCTGACTCTGTCTGCGTTTAAGAAAGCAGATCTGAGCCACATGAGCGACCCGTTTGCGAATCCCTTTTCAAAAACTTGGGAGGGTACACGAGAATTAATAAAGTATTTTGAGATGACTGGAGAGTCTTTCATCCACGGCGTAAGCTTACCAGAACTAAACTGTCTGACCTGTGAGTGCGAGGGAGCAATGTACACGCTTTTGTTATAGGGCCTGACGATGGAGTTTGTGATCATGTCGTTAGCAAGCGCCGTGGATTTCTCAGTCTGCCGTGAGTATTTTAAAATCCGTCTAGGGAACCTACCGTCGTAGATCGGGATCAGGTATTCACGGCCTTTGAAACTAAACGGCTTGCCATCCAAGTAAACAAGGTTTGCGACCCAATTTGATTTGGTGGCTTTGAAGAATTTCTTAGTCAGTCCGTTTGGGAGGTTTACCTCTTTCGCAACGAACGTCCTTTTGAGTGTTTCTTGCTTAGCGTTATTACCTGTCTCAGGATTGCTGCTTCCAGTTTCTTCCTGAGCAAGTTCCTCTTCGCTTAGCGATAATGTGTCTTCCTGCATTAGGAATAGGTTCTAATCTTCGTACCCGTCATGTCCACCAAAAAGAAACTCTCTGAGTCCGTCTAGGTACGAATTGCAGTAGGGCGTAAAAGCTACGCCGTCTGAGAACAGGAGGAGGATAGGGACACACATAGTTTCAAACACGGTAGCCCACCACCCCGATAGATTGCAGCACTCTGGGTTGACACAAAGTAACATAGGCATGGCACAGGCTATGACCTTCATCGTGTCTGCTCCGCAAGCTTGGCACTTGGGATTAAGCGAGCAGTTGCAGGCGCTATCCACGGCGCACCACAGGGAAGGTTGTGGGTCCTGAGACGCTCAGGTTTGGCTTAGGAGCGCTTGATACTGCTTTTGTGACTGGTGGGGTGGGTAAGCCCGCCTTAATCGTTCCTGCTGACGTTCTGAGGGCCGAGGGACGAATCCCTGATCTCATCCCGATCACTCGAGAGGGGAGGGCTACTGCTACTTTGAAAAATCCTTTGTGGAACATGAGTTGATTGTACCTGCAGCGGTTAGTGGTTTGCAAGCCGGTTTGAAGTACCTGAGTGATTTAGTAAAAACGTGTTTTTACTCAAAAACACCCTAATAACCCCTCGCCGCTATCCGGTATTTTGCGTTATGTCCCTGATTACAGTTAGTTGCGGAGCAACACGGCGCAAGGTGCACACACAGCGGCGTGGAAAACCTTATTTCCTATGGGAGAAAAAACTTTTTAGTACAAATGGCTCT
>ERZ650304.65-NODE-65-length-67926-cov-16.438405_pt1 | contig 67926 bp, 76 predicted proteins | sample MGYA00376240_ERZ650304 | MGnify/ENA primary metagenome ERZ650304 (study PRJEB26733, sample SAMN07839271) | wastewater metagenome | biome: small river; feature: stream; material: water | place: USA: North Carolina | collected 2016-03-01 ...
TAATTCACAGTTACTTACATTACTTAGATATAATAAGTTCTTGATTTATAATTTAACTATTTCAGGATTACATAAATGGAAAATGAATTACTGTATGATTTTAAACATCAAAAACGAGTTCTAGAAGTATTAGCTCGATTGAAAAAACCGTTTAATACAGTTGAGGTAATGAAAGAACTTGGAGATCGGTATGGTTATGGTAATAATGATTATATGCAAATCTCCGAATCTATGATTAAAGATAAATTAATCTCTGAAAAACAACATATTACAAGATTTGGCTTAGAAATAAATTTTATAGTATCACATACAAATTATACATCTATTGTTGAAGTTGCAAATACATCTGGTGTTCCAATAAACGTGGAAAATATTCAAAAAATCTCTGATTATTTTATTAAAAACGCTTCAAATAAATATTTTAGTTAATAACACATTGTTTACCACATAGGCTCCGAACTAGTTATTTGCTAAAAGAGCGTCTGCTACAATTTATAAATGATTAATTTATTTAATAAGCCACCATTAACTACTTCTAAATATAAAGCTGGTTTTATCCAGCTTTATATTTAACTATGAAAATCTACCAAAACTAAGTGCGTAGGATCTCCAGAACATCCGTCAAAATATGTTAATCCAACCTCTTCCCAGTCATATTCATATTTAGCTTGCGCTATAATATCTGTTATAGGATAACATCCAGTAAACTCTTTTGCCTTGGCATTGATAATAAATGGTAACGATGACTTTATTGTCTCTTCATTGAGTGTGCTAAGTAGCGCTGCAATTTCCTCTTTAAGCACATCAAATGGCTTATAATTTTCATTTAAAATTGCCACTACATTCTTAGTATAATTTATAGGATCATCGCCCAAAATAGAATTAAATCTAAAATCATCATCGAGACGTTTCATATAATCTGATGGATTTAATAAGTTATATGCCATAACTATATGAAAATAATCTACCGATGAATTTTCAATATTGATGTAACTCTCAGCTTGAGACATTGCATCTTCACAATCATCCGCATGAAGCTTAATAAAATGTATGTTGTGCATATATGTTCCTTCTTTATGAAAGTTTATAAAAAATCTGACAATTATGAGTTTTTTCAATATGCCAAAGTAATTTTTGAAACGAGTCAGTTAAATGTTCTCCCGTCTCAATATGTTCTTGATACGGACTAGCAAAAACATTACCATTTACACTAAAACAATCCAAGCTATAGCACTCAGTATCTTCAATATAGCCATGTGACTCTAAAGCCTGTAAATCATCATTAGAAAACCCTGATTCATAATAATCAGGAATGTAATTAATATCCAATCCACTCTCAAGCAAAAAACTTTCCCACCCACCTAAATTACTAATTATTACTTGATAAATTTTGAATTTCTTGAAAAATTCGATAATAAATAGCTTTTCGATCTTTGGTTCTGAACCATCTTGGTTCCATAAAATTAAAATATCTGTCATAATTATTTACTCCTTCATTTATGTTAATTTAAAGTGTTCTTTCACAAGTCCTTAATTAGCTCACGGTAAATTAATGGTTCTCCACGTCCGCCGTAAGTAATCAGCAATTAGTTACTTGTTAATTGAAAATCCAGCTTGTTAAAGTTCTCTTGCGGGTCTTTTGTATCCCCATACCCATAAAATGGCACAACAGGCTAATCCCCTTGTCCATTAAAATTTATTTCATCATTTATTTGCTTAGCAAAAAAATGTGATAAAAAATTTTTGGATTAGAAAATCTAGTAATTAGTTACACGATAAAATAATGAATAGGTCAGGCATAATTAAATGGCCTGACTTATGAATGATCCTGGCTTGAATAGTGAGTTAATTTATGAGCATTTTGAGAGTGTGAAATGAAATAACCTCAGCACAATTTTTTGGCTGAGGCTATTGAATAACGAACAAAAAGCAAGCATAATTTATGAACTGTACTGGTTAGTGCAGTTCAATCACTTCAAGCTAGGTAAGTTTATGTAACTTGTTACTTAGCTTTTCTTAGGGTAAGCGTTGTGCAAGCATTATGGGTATGGGGTTAAAGGTAGCGTAGCTCGGTATGAACCACCTCAATAGGTGGTAAAAGACCGCTTTTTGTTGCGGCCACGGGCTTGGCGGAGCGTAGCGAGGGGCAACAAAAAAGGTCCGCAATGCGGACCTATAATTAAAGTTAAATGGACGCTACAAATATCAAATTATAAACATATAAAAATATGAAAATATCATATTACTATATGTTAAAGAATACTATCTACGTCCAGGTTTAAATTTAATTAGTTGCGTATAAATTTCACATTGCTGTTCTTCTGTTAAATTACCAAGAGCTTTTATTGCCATTCTAAAGACTTCAGTTTGCTTAACATTAACAAAATCATTATTCACTAATAATTTAATTATTGAACTTATACTATCCCATTCCTCTTTAGTTACTTTAATCGTTAAAGTAACTAATTCAGGTTTTACAGGTTTTACATTTAAAAAAATGTTAGCTTTATTGAATTTATCATCATCACTTTCAACAGAATTAATACTAAAATTTTTATCCGTTAACGTTTGGCGCTCAGCATTAGCACCACGCTTTAATTTATCTTGATTACTATTAGACATTTTATCACCTTTTAAATATAGAATTATTATACATTAAAATTATAATATGCTAATAATTTCATTTACTAAAGCAGTTATTTCATCTTTTGCTTTGTCATCCTTAAGATCCAAAACAGACCCACCTACTAAAACGCTTTGTCTATATGCTGTTCTTTGGCAGATTTGTGTGTTAAATATTGAAATCACATCTTTATTAAACTCTTCATTCAAACTATTAACTATATCTTTAGTCATAGATAATTGTGGTTGACTAGAATTTAAAATAATGCGAGATTGTAAATTCTCATTAATGGCCATTACTTTAGTAATTAAAAACTCGGCAGCAGTGCTTGAGAAAAAATCATTTGGACTAGGTATAATTGGAACTATAGCTAAATCGGCAACAAGTAACGCTGAATCAGAAAATGTACTTTCAGTACTCGGAGGGCAATCAACTACAATAAAATCATAATCATCCCGAAATTTTTTAATTTCTTGGTGCGCTTTACTTTGAATATTTGACATGCCAACAATTGAAGCAGGGAACGGTTTATCTTCACTTGCTAATGCAGCCCATCTAGATGCACTACCCTGAGGATCACCATCTATTACCATAACCTTATGTTCATGTTGAACAGACAATGATGCAGCAATATTCATTGCAATGGTGGTTTTGCCGCAGCCCCCCTTTTGGTTGAATACGACGATAATTTTAGCCATAATAAGTTCCTTAATTTAATAATAATTTTATACGCTGAAGTTATTATACCACAAAGTTATAACAATATAATAATTTTATATTGTTAATTTATTATATTGTTATTTTAACATATTGTCCTACTGTCCTAAAAATTGCGAAGCTAAAATATTATTATCTACGTCTCGTTAAAATCAGTGATTGTGGAGTAGTGTTAATAGGCTTGTGCGGCAAATTGTGGTCATAGGCGGTGGGTAACTAGTATAGTTATCCACGGGCTTGTCCATCAATTCTGTCCACAGTTTATTAATACGATTTGCTTTAGCAAAAATCCACAAATAACGATATTATTAATTTTAAACACATGAAATAAAAAATCCCTAATAAAAATTAGGGAAGAGATCTGTAAATATAATAGCATCAATAAATTAATATGGAACTTCATCATCAGCTGGATTATATACTGGTACATCTCCAGGCTGTAGTTGTTCAATAGATGGATCTGGGAGAGGGGATTCCTCTAATTCTTTTTTACTAGAGATAAACTTGATGTCATGAGGATAAATTTTTTCAGTTACAACTAATTTTTGCTCTTTATTTAAATATCCAGAGGCTTTAAAATACCCTCGAATAAACAGCCTCATGCCTTTCTTAATATATTTGTTAGCAAAACCATGGTAAAACCCATTACAATTTATTTCTACCCATTCTGTTGCTTCACCTGTTTTAAGAGTTATTCCAAGACTAAATTTTGTGAACTGTACACCTGTTATGGTATTAGTAATAACCTCTGGATCACCACCAACATAACCAATAACCTCAGCTTCTTTTAACATAATTTTACCTTTACTTAATTAAGATTTTTTGAGCGTAATTGCCAATAATAATTTAACCTTTGTTTCACAGCATCTTGAAACCTAGGATTTATTTTACTAATTTGTGTCCTCCTCATAGTAAGTTCGATCTCTTCACTAATTTTTTTTGCTGATTGATCAATCATGGTTGTTGTAATCAATTCTAATATTTCCTCTATTAAAAAACTATCTTGAAAATCTTTTTTATTATAAAAATATTGGAATGCAAGTAATTTCACCAATGCAGTTTTAACATAACTTTGATATGTTTCATTGATTTCGGATAGTGATTTAAATTGTGATTCATCCCTTGTTAATTGACTTATCTTTGTAGCCACATCAGAAATATAGTAACCATAAATATACTTCTCTGCTAAATTATGAAATTTAGGATCAATATCATCTATTGTAATTTCATTATTTAATAATTTATAAGCTTGAATTAAAATAAGTTTCATTTTTGGTATCTGTAAAAATATTTGGTAATTGACTTCTTCAAGCCCATTAAGGCAATAAAGATCATTAAAGTCATTCATTTTGCTGGCTAAATCATCTTTGCTTAGAAAGGGGAGTACAACTTTGCCTTGATTATCTATAGCTGCTTTAAGACCATAACTAATACCTGCATAATCAACATCTAAACAAAATACTAATTTGGCCAATGGATATGCCTTTCTCAGTGCATTTCCTACGCTTAGCATATTACCAGCATCAAAAGCTACTACGGATGGCCTGTTGGTTGCGCTAAATATTGTTGCTGCAGTAGCATACCCTTCAGCTATAAATATTTCTAGATTGTAGTCTGTATTTAAAATAGTCCAGCCAACTTTATGAAAACATCCCTGCTTTTTTGTTTTGGCCAAGAATCGCTTGGTACCATCTGGAAGAATAAATTGTATGGTCCAAATCTTGTCATTAATATCGCGCCCTGGGATAATTAATGATGAATTCTTGTCATATCTTATGCCGATTGGTATTATCTTTTTTCTAAAGAGATAATCTTGTTTAGGTAATTTTTCAAAATCTGTAAAACCATCATGAAACAACTTCTCTGCATAATATGCTTTCTTACGTAGATGTAAATCATCATTAGCAGAATTTTGATTAGCACTTCTTATAATACTTTTCTCCGTACGCTTATAATTTAAATCCTTTAAGCTCTTAAAGTTTCCTTTATAACTAATGCTCTGCCTGAAATTGTTTACATAATAATTATATGGATAATCTGGTTTAATAAAATATGCTCCTGATTTTTCTGATCTAGTATCACCAATCGCCTTGCATCGATGTATTCGTCCATCGGGTTTAATTTCATTAATTAATAAATCATATTCATTAAAAACATTCATAAACTCTGTTATGGCCTCATCTAATCTATTTCCTGGCATTTATACTTCTTTCTACATAATTACATCCAAGTAAAAATTTACTACATGCTTTAAACCTTCCAAAGTTACCAGATTTAACAATTAATTTGCTTCCACAACCTGGACAAATACCATCTGTAGTTTTACCTAATTTAGGTACCAGTTTATAGGCGTCAGCAAGTTTATTAACCTTTGGTGTAAACCCTTTATATAATGGTTTAATCTTCAATAATGAACATAATTCGTCCATTTTTAGTTTAGCATTGGCCTTGAAACGTTTAACCCAGCCATTTACTTCATCATAATAAAATCCATTTGCTATTAATTTATCGTGATGAATTGCATGAAAATTTCCTAGGATGCAAAAATATATTGTATCGACTGTATTAATTTTATTATTTATAATTTCATACTCAATACCAGGACAGTTTACTTCAATCCAATTAATTTCACTTAGAGCATTAACTTGATGTAGGCTACAGATCCATTTTTGTTCTTTTACAGAATAAATATAACCTCTTTCTTTTAATTGAGGATATTCTCGCTCGCAATCTATTTTAATTAAATCAAATTCTGCTTTATCATTTGTTAGAATTTCTGGTAAACCAAAATGTTTTTCTAACTGTTTTCTATCTGCATTATCAATCATATCGTAAGTTTCAACAAGATTGATAAATCCTAGATTATGGGCAATCTCTAATAAATGTTTAAATACTTCGTAAAACTCTCGTTTATGATTAGTTTCCCCAGCAATCATATAGTGACAATGATGGGCCAACTCATGAATTGTTGTTGAAAGGGTATGTTCATATTTTCGATATAAATTATAAATATTAATATGTGAAATTTTATTGGATTTAGGATAACTCCAATTACCATGTATACTGCTACTATCTTTAGAATGGATTTTAATAGTAAATTCTGGTATTGTATTTGTTGGGTATGAAGTACGAGCTATTTTCATTAATACTCGGTGAACATCGTAGTCATTTAATGTTAATAAAGCAGGGATTTTATGTTTTCTAAAACTAGCCAAGTCAGGTAATCCATCAATTGCTTTACAAGATGATTTACATACTGGAAACTTTGAACATGAATAAAAATCCCCAAATTTACCAGATCTTAATATTAGCTCACCAACAGTACAAACTGGACATAGTACCCCATTAATACTCATTAAATTAGCCCTTAAACATTAACTACTAATATGCTTTTAAAACGCATAAATAATTATCATACTATTAAAATATGATAATATAGTAATATCAATTTATAATATTCTTCATTATTTACTATTCACTTTGTGCAATTTCTCGAATAAGAGACAATTCATCAATCACTTCATCTGTCGGATCGTTTATTATTAAGCTTGATTTAACAATCTTTTTAAAAATACTTGGAGGTAAACCATACGTATCTTTTACGTATACTTCGATCTCTTTAGCATCATTCTTAATTTGCTTCATTGAAACTATATTCATGGCATAGTCATCTACCGATTTTCGTACTTTTTTAAGTACTTCTTTATCATTGTATATAGCTCTTAATATTTCTGAACTTTTCATATATTTACTCCATAAAATTAAAATATAATAATGTTAAACTATCATAATATAAACATATGATAATATTAATTGTTGGTTTTTATAATTGTTTTGGTAATTCAAGGGCAACTTAATTTAACTTTTGCATAAATGGTCCAACATTAAATGATCCTCCTATTTCGGGTCGTATAACGATGAATTTGTTGGAGTTTACTTTTGCATATAATGGCTTAACTTCATCATTTATTCCTACTATTATATTCTCTATATTTAACATTAATTACTTTCTTTCTAAACAGATGTATATTGCACATTGCATTTTTATTTGAAAATTTACTATCCAAATCTTAACAAATTGCTTCCATATGATTACATTTAGGAAATCCAGAACACCCTATAAACTCTTTCTTTGTTAATTTAGATATACGTTTTACTAATTCAGAATTACATTTAGGGCATTTTCCACCTGTAGCGTCAGGTGACTTACTCTCAGCTTTAGGTTTTGATTCAATATAATTACATTTTGGATATTGATTACATGCTTTCATTTCACCAAATTTGCCTTCTTTGATTACTATGTCACCAATTTTACATAGTGGGCATTTTTCGCCAGTCGCAACAGGTTTTTTTGCTTCTATTAAAATAGGTTCACCATCATTATCTTTATATTTTGCATCACATATAGGATAGCCAGAGCACCCCCACCAAAAACCAAATTTGCCATCTTGTCGTTTTAAAGCTTTGCCACATTTCGGACATGGAATCATTTCAATGTTTAGTTTAATGCCCTCGGATTTAACCTTCGCAATTTCCTTACCAAGAAACTCAAAAACATCTGCGGTAAATTCACTAACGGTTAATTTGCCAGCTGCAATCAATTTTTGTTGTTCGTACCATAAAGCGGTTAAATCTGGCATTGTGAATTGCTCTGATAGAATATCATGCAAATCACGGCAAATTGGTGTACTAATTATGTTACCCTTAGCATCTTCAAATAAAAACCCATTCGCAAAACATTCTTTGATAATGCCATTTTGAGTAGCTGGAGTTCCAATACTGCCATGTAGATCTGGATTGTCTTTATCTTTATCTTGCAATAATTTTTTGATTTTTTCATCTTTGACAAATTTAGCAATGCTGTTAATGTCTTTAACCAAGGTTGCTAACGTGTAACGTGGACGTGGCTTAGTTTCTTTATTGTTTGTAGTACCTTTATTACATAACCCGATTGAACCATTGGATATTGATTGTAACCCTGAACTATTAGCTTCTTCATCAAGTTCAGATTCTTCAACATCAATTTCTGCAAAAACATCTTTCCAACCATTTACGGTAACTAGCTTACTGCTGGCAGTAAATTTATGGCTTTCAACTTCAAGTGTTAAATTTGTTTGGTCATATTGATGATTAGGTAAGAATTGAGCAATAAATGATTGAGCAATAAACAGATACATGTTGCGCTCGATAGTACTTAATTTTGAAATATCCGCGAGTTTTTGAGTTGGTATAATTCCATGATGTACACTACATAATTCATTATTAAAGGCTTTGCTTTTAATTGTAGTATCTGTCTTAGCAATAATCCCAGCTAATTCTGAGCTATTTGCTGCAACGCTTTCTAAGCGAAGCGGAGAATCGGCAAAGATTTCATCGGATAAATACCTTGAATCACTGCGTCCATAGGTGATTAATTCATGCACTAAACGTAAATCTTCAAGTGTTTTATCAATTACATCAAGCTTAACTTTAAATTTTTTGGCTGCTGCTGAAGTTATTTCAGCCTTGTTAAATGGCAATGGCGGTAGGGTTTGTTTTTTAACTGTACTAATTGAAAGTATTTTAGCTGGTTTACCTGTTATTTTACTTACTAGGTTATTAGCAAAATCCTTGTCAATAATTCGATTTTTATCATCAACAGGATCTGCAATAGGGTTAACTTGATAATTTGCATTAAATGAAACATTATCAATATTAAATAATCCTGTAACCGTGTAGTAATAAGCTTTGCTATGCGCTTCAAACTCGCGATCTCGGCGAACGACTAAACCACGTAAGGCAGTTTGTACACGTCCAACATTCAACACACCAGAAAAGCCCTGTTCTTTTGCTAAACAAGTGTAAAGCCTAGTCATCATATAACCAAAATTCTTATCCGCAATGCTTCGCGCTTCGGCTGCGTATCCGTCAGTAATTTTTAAATTATTATCAATTAAGTTTGCATAGGCTTTTTTTACTCCACCATCCGTATTATCGGTGATATACACGCGTTTAACCTTTCCAGTCCATTTGGCATACTGAAGAATTTCATCAACAATTAATTGCCCCTCATCATCAGCATCTCCAGCATGAATAATGCTATCCGCTCCAGCAATTAACTCAAGTAATACTTTAAACTGTGCTGCTTTGCTTGGATCTGGTTTTTTACGCGGTTTGTGGTTTACCCACGGTATTGTCAATAATGACCAAGTTTTTAAAGTTGGATCATATTCTTCTGGGTCTAACAAAGTCATCATGTGCCCGTTAGTAGCCATGATTCTTTTGTTGTCAGTGTCACAGGTGTAATAATAGCCAGTTTTTCTACCTTGATACATATGCTTGAGCGTTGCATCTACTAATTCATTTTTTTCAGCAATAATTAATTCATAACCCATTTCAAACCCCTAAAATTTATTAATTTTCACGTTTATTATAAACAGTAACTACTACTTGATCATGATTGTATTTTGCTGTATCATCAATTAAAACTACATGCTCAAATTGAGGATTAAATCCAGTAGTTGCTTGAATTGTTTTATTAATTTGCGTAGCTAGGGTTAAATTTTTATCATAAGAAATAATTAGTTTTAAAACTCTATTTTGTTTAATTTGTAAAATTATTTCTTGCATTTTACTATCAGAGTATTCATTAAAAAATATCGGGGACCATCCCCCTACATAATTAGTAGAAGTTTTTGAATTATCAGTTTTAACAACGGCAATAGACTTTGTCATAATCCCATCGCTTTCAATTACATTTATCAATGTACTTTGATCAGCATAAACAAAACCAGTCATCAACAATATTGATAAAAACAATAATTTAGTCATGTTCGGAACTTCCAAAAAATATTATTTTCTAAAAATGTAAATTTAAACCGACCATAAATGTTTGATTGGTCCAACTTGCTGTATTTATAGAATTATTATTTATTTCAACAGGAAATAGTAAGCCATTAGCTAACCATTCAAAACGCAATGACGTTTTAGAAGTGATATTATATTTAACACCAGCACCTAAAACGTCTGCTATTGATGATGCTTCAGGATTTCCAATAACTCCACCATTATTACTACCACTTATCCAATCATAGGCAATACCAACACGGGCAAAAACTAGTAAGGAATCAACATATGTAGGTAATGAGAATAAATATGACGCATCAATAGTTTTAGCGTTTAGTGTCATTGAACCACCATTGGGATAATTAAATTCTGTGTTAAAATTATAAGTACCGCCAAGCTCAAAACCATTATATTTATTAGTGTTATACCCTAAGTTTAAACGGCCTAGAATACCTATTGAAGGGTTATATGAGTTTGTACCATTGTTAAAAGGCGTATTACCGTTAAAAGTAATGATTTGATTTGCCGCACCAATTTCTAAACCAACATATGGACCATCAGAAACAGTTGCAAAGGTAAACGCAGGAAAAGTACAAATTACGGCTAATAATTTTTTCATAATTTATCTCATTAGATTATATTAGCAAGAGTATAAATTAATTATTAAAATTATATAAGTGTACATTTGCTTTTGATTTATGGGGTTAAAAATTAGCGTAGCAAAGGAAAATAATTTATAACTAACTATATTAATTGAATAAATTTAATTTTGATTTGTTTATTAAAATTACTATAATTTTAAAATATAATAATTTTAATTGAAAAATGTTATCAATAAAACAAGATAACAAAATGAATCTGTTTTAAATAATAGGTTTATCCACAATAATTGTGAGTAAGTGTTTAAATGGAAGGTAATAAGTGATTTGATTTATATTTATTAATTATTTTGGTGTTGAATAAGCAATAAAATTTATAAAAGCTAGGGAATGTGCCAACTTAGTGTAGAAAATGCAGCTATGCTTGTGTAAACATCAATATAGAGCGTTTTGAGGTAGACTTAAGATAATATTTTATGCTTCTGGGTTGACCGCGAGTTAATTTTAAATTCTAATTTTAATTCTATTTGATGCTGCTGGTTAAATTATTTCGGGGTTGGGTATGCTATGGCATACCCAAGAGGGGGTGAAACCCCCTAGAGACTGTTGCGTTAGTTCAAGAATTTGTATTTTGCGCGGATCAGTTTTAATTGAGCATCGTTTTATCGTGTCTTAGTTACTATATTTTATTTAAACATGTTTTATTTTTTTATTTTATTTTTTTAATATTAAATATGTTAATTCGGTTTGAGGCTTATTTTTATGTAAGCCTTAAATGTTTGCGCTTTGCGCAATTTATATTGTACTGCTTTGCAGTGCAATTATGATTTATGTGAGCTTGCGAACAATTTATTGTTAAGGGCATGGGCTTAGGGCGGGCGAGATGAGGTACGAGTCTCGGGCGATGCCCGACACGTAAATTTTAAAAAGATATTTTTCTTGTGGATAACTTATTCTTTCTTTTTCTATATTTTCTTTATTTTATATTATTTTCATTATTTTGGGATTGATTGGGTGATCATTATATTTTATTATATAACAGATGGTTGTCTTGTGGATAAATTATCCAAATACATGTTTTTCTCGGTTAAATACACTATAAACTCGGTTAAATACATGTTTTTCTCGGCTAATTACATGTTTTTCTCGGTTAAGTACACTATCTTCTCGGTTAAATACATGCATGTTGTTGTCAATGGTGTATTATGTGTGATAAGATATTGATGTATTGATATATAGGATAGTAAATTATGACGGAAAAGCGATATTTTGATATGGTTTCGCGCCAATCAAACCAATTTATTGAAAGTCCATTTGCGCAAGAATTTTCTGAGCAAGAGTTAAAAACTATGGAATTTGTTATTAGTCAAATAAAAAAAAGTGATATTGCATTAGTTAATAATAATCAAGTTAAGGTAATTACTAAATCTGTACAAGAATTTTCTCAAATGATTGGGGCACATCCTGATGATATTTATAAAAGAGCTAATTTATTATCTGAAAGTTTAATGAATAAAAAAATTAGATGTAAGTTTCTTGACTCCAAAGGTAATGAGGGGTTTATCAAGCATTCCTTTTTCACATCAATGGCATATAAAGATGGTTTTTTATCTATTGCCATTAATCCATTTGTACTATCTTATTTTATAGATATTGCAGATAATTTTACTGAATTTAGACTTGAAAATGTACTCAGAATTGGTAGTAGTTATGGAATTAAGTTGTATAAGCTACTGAAGCAATATGAAAATACCATACAAAAATATAGAAAATTTGACATATCAGAATTACGTAATCAGTTTGGAATATCTGAGGAAAAATACACAAGATATAATAATTTTAAAGTATCCGTTATTGATGTATCCGTAAAACATATTAATGAACATACTGATATACTAGTAAATTATATTGAAAAAAAACAAGGGCGCAAAGTTTCAAGTTTGGTTTTCCATATTAAATCTAAAATTAATCAATACAACCAGGCTATATTAATATTTGAAAATATGATGAACCATTTAGTTGAGAATCAAAACCTAAAGCACTTTTGGAATATTGAGAAAAAAGACCCTAAGGCAAGAATGAAACGTTTTATGCCATGTTTTCGTATTTGGTTAGAAAATTCTTGCAGGAATTACTCAGCAGAAAGCACAGATTTAATTGATATAGAAACAGAAAGCTCGCTTTTTTATAATAAACAAGAGACTTTGCTTTTAATGGAGAATTCCTTATATCAAAAGAAAAACAACTAGTAGGTTGAATACTACATCTTCCTCTCGGTTAGATTAATAGTATGTTCAACCTAAACATTGAGTAATACATCTTTTACACTGTGTAAATTAAGATATTTTTTATAATTCAAATAAACTCTTTGGAGCTAAAAATTTATCAATTTCTGATGTTGGAATATTAAGATGGTACATAAGCTTAAGTAGGGTTGTAAATGTGACATTAACTTGGCCAAGCTCTATGAGCGAAATGCGATTTCTATGAACATCACATTTAAAAGATAATTCTTCTTGAGTTAATGCTTGGTTTTCTCGGTAATCTTTGATTATATCACCTAGAGTTGTTAGTGTTTCACGATGTATTTTCATGAAGCGATTGTAACCAATCACTAGCCGCATTGTCTTCAACTAAAGCGTTGAATATTATTTATTTACAACTGTATTTATTTAATTTAGTTTTTAACTGCTATACACAATATTCGGTTTTGTTGAATTTTAATAACATCTTTAGTTTTTAACTTTTCTACAATATTATTAAATTTAACACTATCTTTTTTGATATCAAAATCTTTTATAGTAGGTGTAAGTTTACAAAGTTCTAATAAGCCATCTGATGTATAAGCAGTATTCCAAAAACCATTTTTGAGTGATAATAGAGATAATTTCCTTTCTACATCAGCTTTAATATTGGCTAAATATTCTGACTCTTCAAACTGTATGAGCTGTCCACGCCAAATCCCATTTTCATCATGGCCAAACTCTTTTTTAAATTCCAACTTATCCGCACAGCCAATAGTTTCATTTATGAAAAGACCACCTGATTTTAATACCCTATAAATCTCTAAAATGTTCCACGGAGCTAAACTACAAGTGACCATATCAAAAGATGAATCAGGAAAAGGTAGTTTATCTGCTATCCCATTCACGATTGTCATATTTTTCAAATTATAACGTTGTACAGCTTTACTGGCTAATTCTCTCATTTCAAGACTCGGTTCCATTGCTACAATATGATTAAAATGTTTACTTAATGGCATTACCTTGCGTGAGTCACCAGAACCTATATCTAATAGATTAAAAGAAGTTTTTGAAAGATTCAAAATTTCTTGTTGTAAATTCCAAGGTCTTTTATCTATATCAGTGCCTCGAATTAAATCAGAGGCATATCCAATTCTATATTCTTTAGTATTTTTTATCATGTGGAGCTCAATTTAAATGGATTAAAGTTAGTATTAATGTCATAAACATCTAAATTTTCAGATTTTTTTAATAAAATAATTACAAGATTAGCTGGTAAGGCAATTGCTACAGCAAATAATAATCTATAAAAATAAGCCGATACTATCATTTCTAAAAGTACATTATTGGCTAATTTTTGAACTAGTCCAAATATAATTAGATATAAAATTAAAATATGCAATAAATCACCAAGTGATGCAGCTATGATTGATCTAAGCCAAAAGTATTTCCCTTGCATAATAATTTTGAATTTTGCAATAATATAACAATTGAGAAGTGAACCTGCAATCATGCCAATACTTGCTATTATTGTAAATAACCAAGTATATCTAAATACTATGGAAAATGATTGATTTAAACTCCAATCCGTAGGCGATGGTATATTTAGCAGTGTTAAAATGGCAAAGATAAATACAAAACCACACACAACAGCATTCCACAGCATTTTACGCATGGCTTTATATCCATATACTTCAGTAATTATGTCACCTAAAGCATAAGTCAATGGAAAAATAATAGTAGATGCTGGTAATTTAAACCACCCTAAACTACATATTTTGGCTGCGGTTACTGTTCCTGCTAATAAAAATGTCATTAACAACATAGATAATAACATTAAATATTTGGTACTATAAAAACTCGTTTTACGCATCATTTTTCCATTATTTAGTTAAAATCATTTGAACCTAATGCGTAACCAATTTTAACTGCATCAGTTGGAGACATACGAGAAATAATATCTTGCTCATTTATAATCTGGTTTGCTGTTTTAATAATAATTTTATCTTTTGGATTATGTTTGATAGCAAAAAGAATTTTATTACTTTCAATCACTCGTTGAGCAGTTATTGAATATTCAGGCTTATTTAAAGATAAATAACCTAAATAAGTTAATGTTCTTATATCTCGTGGTGAAAATTGATCAACAAATTCATCATCCATCAGTATTTCTTGAGGTTTAGTATAAAAGACTAATTTCTTATTAATAATTTGAATATGAACAATATATTCGTCGTCTTCATTTTTAAAGATTTCTACTAATTTATAAGACGGTTTATAGCCTGAACTATTATTAATATACCTCATAAACCGAATGCACTTTTTCAATAACATTATTGAACTACTACTCATAACTACGTCTATCCTCCACCAATGTTGCTATAACTTTATCGTCTGCTTCTATTATTCTTAAACTAGATGAACCAATATCTGGATTTAATGCTTTCATATGTCGCTGGTCTAAATCAAATACAATTTGTCTAAAAATGTAACAATCAGGATTATGGAGTTTGATTAATACAAAGCTTCTATCTTGAGGTTCTTTTTCTGGTTCAAATATTAATATAGAACCTTTTTGAAAAAGTGGCTCCATTGAATAATCACGGTTTTTGACAGCAAAAGCACTATCACTCACATCCATAACGATTATTTCTTTCTCTACTAATGTTAGTTTACTTCTGTTATCTAAATCTTCCCAGGCCAATAAAGGTATTATTTTGGTTCTCAAATCTCCGGTTATACCTTTATTACTATAAGCACTAGTGGGGAGCTGCTCAATGCCTAATAATTGATCAGTTGAGATACCAAAAAAATTGGCGATTGGCTCAGTCGTAGTTTTAAAAGGGTTTGTTGATTCCCCAGTTATTATTCTATGGATGTTAGCTTCTGGCACATTGGTTTTTTTTGCCAATTCGGTTGGACGCATATTTTTTTCAAATAACAACTTTTTCAAAATTTGACTTAATTGTAAATATTTTTTTGCCATTTATTCTTCTATATAAACCTAAATATATACAGTATTATAGTATACATCAAAATCTATATTCCACTAGTAGCAATAACCACCATATCTAATTGATATACATCTATAAATAGTATTTTAAGTTATCTATATTCATTGCCAAAGACATTATATGAAAATAATTTTTATTTAATTTTAATTATTTGGAAATAAATTCCAAATTTTTTAAAATAATTGCTATAATATAGTTAATTAATCTAAATTATTTTCATTTTATGTAACAAAAATATATAAATGTTACAAACAATAAAAAATAATTGCAACATAAAGAGGACGTTTATGGGCTCTAATTTGGAAAAATCAAAAAATATTAGATTTAATATTGATCTGTATGAACAGATAAAAAATGAAGGTAAAGCGAATAATAGAAGTATAGGTGGTCAGGCAAATTGGGTATGCAAGGTGTTCATTACCTTAAAATCACAATATCCTGAAATTTTTTCTGATATTGAGGCAAACTTAAAATCAAAGAATTAGCTTTATTATAGAATTATTGGTCCTAGTGCCCTAACAATTGCGAAGCTGAGTTATTATAAAAGTAACTTGAATTTAGAAAAGTAAAATGTTAATTAACGGAAATAAACTGTTAGTTAATTGTGTGTCAGGTAGCGTAGCGTTAGCTGTCCACAAATAACTAATATTTTATTCTGTGGTGCAAAGCAAATTAATGTTTTACGCTTCTTTATATTAAACCGTACCATAGAAATGCTACCTAAGCAACCTATGAAATTAAAATTAAGGATATATATAAATGAGTAGTCATAATTTTCTACGAGAATTAATAGATATCAAAACTAAAAACTCATCCATTGACGGACTTGATGAAAGTTTTGCTATTTTAAATCTTAATTATTCAATTGAATACTCATCTCATAGCTTTAATAGTTTTTTCCATACGGATTCATCTTTACAAATAAGCTTTACTTCCCTCACAAAATTAAGGCCACAGGCAGAAAAGGTAGAAAAGTTAATTAAGCTAAGTATAGAAAACCAATTAATTATTAAATTTATCTATTTTGTAGTATCAGACAATATACTGCATGCAAAGCTTTTTGAAATACGTCCTATTATCAATCAAACTACTAAGGAAATATTTGCAATATATATCTCAACAATTCCTTATAAAGAATATGGATTAATATTTCAAGGTTTACAGCAAAATAACGCCTCCAAAACATTCATGGGCATCATAACGTCCTTCTCAAAAAGAAAGCAAAAAAAACATATAGAGTTATTGACTGATTTTCAATTAACTATTTGCTATTTAGTTGTTCATAATTATTCCAATGCCAAAATAGCGGAAATAATCAATCAATTAAACAATGATAGAAGACGCAATACCACTAGAAACACAATAAATTCAGAAATTGAAAGAATTCGTATTCTATATTCTATGCCAAGTAAAGAAGCTTTAATTGAGTTCTTAAATTTATTAAATCTTCAATCTTTTTTACCCAAATCCATCTTTAACGAAAAAATAATAATTGTAGAATGACATCTAAAGCAAATGTACACTAGAATTTTAAAATTGTAAAACTTAAACTATTGCAATTAACATCCAGAAGACTTTATGAAAAATAAAATTCTACTTATATTATTATGCTTTATTTCATTAGCCATAGGAGTTGAGTCTACTATTGGTGATCAATTAACTCTTAGTACAGTTTATGATGAGCACATTAATGTTTCAGACCCTAGGATAAAAAGCATTATTTACGTTGCTAAAAATAACGTAGATTCTGTAGTTATAATCTCTTACAAAAATTATGATGGAAAACAAATTGCAAATAATCTGGCCTCTATATTTGATACAAATAATCTTCAATATAGCACCATTGAAGAATTAAAACAATCACAAGACAAAGTAATCATAAAAATTATTAAAGAATAAGGATAACAATGACTCACATGTATTTATTATTAAGCTGTCATAACGGTGTCGTAATTAGAATTCCCCAAGATAAGCTACATGCGACAGAACAAATTATGAATGCACTTTACCTTAATTTAAAACCAAACTTTACTCAAATTGTAAAGAGTGTGCTTCAAATTAAAAGAATCTATCAACATAACCATGTAAATAATGATTTAGATAGCTTATTACTTCAATTCAAGAGCGTCTTAACTGAATTTAATATTTCTGTTTTAAATGATAAAAATGATGCCATTTTGTTTAATGTTAACTTTAATACTAGCTTGAATTTCAAGTCAAATGAACATAAGCAACACTTTATTGATGAATGGTTTAAAGCTAATACAGGGCGTGTAGTCTTCAATGGAACAGAAATACACTTCAGCTCTAAATTTTTTGAAGAATTAGTTGAGAACTCAAGAGAGCAAATCAAAAAAAGTAAATTTAACAACGAGGATGAACTCATTTATAGTTATATCGTACCAGTAATCTCTGAAATTGACACTCATGTTAATGATGAAGTTAAGCACGAATTTACAAACTTTATTATAAATATAGAAGAGTCTCTAGGAGAAAAACCGTGAGCTTCTTTAGTAAAACTAAAAAAAATGATCAAGCACTGGAGTTTCCACCAGCTATTAAGCAAGCTAAACAAGAGCAGACTCCACAACCGCCTGTTGAGTATAATGACTTTCATAGAGCTGATAATGTCCCACCAATAATTGAGCCAACCTCGTCTAACCATAAATTTGAGCAGCCACAAATGCAAAAAAACTTATCTCAGGACGAACTAAATTACATTATTCAAAATTTAAAGCCAGCTGTAATTGATGGAATTATTAATCATTCATTATTCATGACTAGCATCGCGCATGAATTAGAAAGACGTGATGTATTCCATGATAATGTTGTTAAGAAATGCCTTGAATCACTTGAAGCAAAATATGACATAACTCCAACTCAAATTTATAGAGATAATATTGAAGAAGCTAGAAACACTCTTGACGCATTAAACACAGGAATAAAAAAGCAAGAAGATGTCTATAATTCATTTAAAGAGGCATTGGCCAAATTACAACAAGCTTCAGCACTAGATTACCAAAATCAATTGAATCAAGTAACTACTCATATTCTCGAAAAATTTAAACTTTAGGAAATTATAATGCTTAATAAATATACCTTAATACTAATTTCTGCATTAACTGTACATGTGATTTTTGCAGATAGTTTATATGATAGTTATTCACAACCTACTACATCTTCAGATTTTATACAATCCCCATTAGATAGAAGCTATACTGTTAGTAAGAATATTTACAGTATTAACCAAGTAGTTTCAACGCTAAATAATCTTGGTATTAATTCTAAAGTTGCGAGTCAGCAAGAAAATTCCCCTACAGATATTTATATAAAATCAAATACAACAGTTAGAGTATTTATTAATAATGCAGCAAATCAATTTGGATATAGCTGGTCTTATCAAGATAATAATGTTGTATTTACAGCATTAAACCCTGTAAGACCAAAACCAGTTGTAGTCATTACCCCTCAACCAACTATAAAACCAGTAGCTGCACCTCTTCCAATTGTAAAACCAGTTGTCACATCATTATTGGCCACAGAAAGCCATCCAGTTAAAAGTGCTCCAGCACAACCAGTAATTATTGGCAATAACTGGGTTGTTAATGTAAAAGATAAAACCCTTCGAAATACCATGATGCGCTGGGCCAAGCAAGTTAATTATCAATTGGAGTGGCAGGTTAAAGCAGATTTTCCAATTACATCAAATTGGACAATTCAAGGTTCTTTTGAATCTGCGATAGCTCAAGTTCTTAAAGCTTCGCGTAATACGGACACACCTATTAAAGCAAAATGGTATTCACAAAATAACGTAATTGTTATTGTACCTTTGACTAATCAAGATTCAAAATAATTAAGGAAGAAAATATGAAATTCAAACAGTTATTAATAGTCATGACAACTCTTGGTTTAATGTCATGTTCTCTTACCTCATTACCAAGTGACGTTCAAAGTAGTTTAAAAACCACTAATCAAAATATTGAGTCAGCAAATCTTAGAATCCAAAATGCTTCTGGCAACCAAAATGACAATTATATTGAACAGATGAAGGGTGGATATTTCGGCAATTCAACCATTGCAACTAAAGATACAGATTTCTTACCACCCATCTTTAACGAACCAATTCAAATGGATCAAACGTTCTTTTCAATGCGTCAAGTTGCAAATAATATTTCAAAATTAACAGGTATTCCTACTTTAGTAGATGCAGATAATGTTAAAGATTTGAGTATACGTGTTACACAGCAATCAGGCAATTTAAGTGATCTGCTTAACAACATAGCAGCTCAAACGGACACAGCTTGGTCTTATAAAGATGGTAAATTAGTCTTAAGCGATACTGAGACGCAAACTTGGTTTATTAAGGGAATACCTGGAGACATTCAAGTTCAAAATCAGGTTAACTCTAATTCTGGAATTCAAGGGCAATCTGGTGGAACTTCTGCGACTGCTGGTCAAGGAGGAGGAAGTCAATCTACTTCGCAATCACAAAGTCAAACACAGCAATCTTCAGTTCAAAATATACAGTATAACTTAGCAAATAGCCTCTGGGATAATTTTGATAAATCCATTGGTTCTATGTTATCAAAGCAAGGTAAATTATCAATTATCCCTGCCAGCTCTTCAGTAACTGTAACGGATCGTCCATCTGTTATTCTTAAAGTTGGCAGCTTCATTAAAAACCAAAATGAAATTTTGAAGCGCCAGGTACAAATTGATGTTCAGGTTTTTGCAGTAGAAACTAATAAAACAGATAATTATGGAATTAACTGGAATTTAATGCTCAAAGGTACTAATGCAAGCTTTAGTATTAATGGAGCTGCAGCGGCAGGTACATCAGCAGCAGCGACGGGATTATCGCCAGTATTTATTCCATCTGCAGCAACACAGTCATTTACTATTGGTGCTACATCAGGTGATTTAAGCGGTTCTCAATTAATTATTAATGCATTAAGTACGATAGGTAATTCTTCCTTAGTAACTTCAGCTGCAGTTACTACATTAAACAATCAACCTGCACCAGTTCAAGTTGTAGAACAACAAAGTTATGTAGCATCAGTATCAACTACTCAAGTAGCGCAAGCAGGAACACAAAATTCTTTAACACCTGGTCAAATTACATACGGCTTTATTTTAAATATCCTGCCTGTAATTGAAGACAATGGTTTAATTAATCTACAAGTCTCAATTAATTTATCTTCATTAAAAGCGTTAACGACTTTCGGCGTTACTGGCGCAACGGTCCAACTTCCAGACATTGTTCAGCGTAATACAATGCAAAAAGCTACTTTGCGGGCTGGTGATACTTATGTTCTAACTGGATTTGATAGTGACTTTAACTCTATCACTAATACAGGTGTTGGTGGAGCTACAAATTGGTGGTTAGGTGGTGGTGTATCAGCTCAAAACACTCATTCTAAATTAGTGGTACTTGTAACTCCTCGTATTGTGACAATGCAATGAAGCTCTTAGAAAAAAATGGTTTAAATTTTTTAACTGGGATGTTTTGGCAAATTCCAGATGAGGGTAAACGTGCGCTTAATATTTCTAAGCTAATTAAAGAAACTAAAATGAATTTTGGCTGCAAAATCAGAAAAATTAAGCCTACTTTTGGATTTTGCACTAAAGCTGATATCGGAGATAAAAAAAAGAAAGTTGCCTCTTTAGCTCAATATATTGTTGAATGTTCTAATGTTTCCGCTAGTACACCTGATTCCATAATTTGCTTTAAGTTTAAAAATGCTGGTGAGCTAGATGAAAACAAAAAATCATTGGAACAAGCATTATACGGTTATGTAGTATTTATGAATGGAACAATTTGTCCAGATGATGGTGAGTATGTTTCAGATATTACGTTATTAAGAATATCTATCCTTAAAAAGCTTAAAAAGCACGATATTAAAATATTGCATCTTCCTTTTGATGTTGTAACTGAGTTACTAAACATCTATGAGCAGCTTTCAGTATCTTTTGAGGATGATGAAACATTATTAAGTTTAGTTTTTAATTCATCGTTTAAAAATATTGAACCTTTGATTAATTTAATTAAATCTGATCCAATGCTAGATCAGAAATATGATGGATTGCTTCAATCTAGAGCAAAGGTTCGTTATCAAATTACAACTGGATTATTTAATGAAAAAGAGTTTGAGCGTCGTAATGTAGCAAATGAATTAATTGATACTACAAACAGTAAATATACGCCATACACTGAGTACTCTGGTAAATCAGAAGATGTAAATATTATACGCCGATTAATTAAAGAGTATAAATTCATTCAGTTAATGACAGATACTCGTCAGACAAGAGATGATTTAACAATTATCGCAGAACAAATTTATGCGTTCCCAATTGATTCAGACGAGATTTATTGGAAAAATCCCAAATTAAAAGCTAATTTTACCAAGTCATTAATAAAACCCCTTAGTAGTTCTGCCAGTAAAAGTATTCGATACGGGGTAATTGGTGGGGTAGTAGTTGCTACTATAGCTATAGGTAATTATATAACTTCTAAGCCAGATGTAATTGATGATGACACTGTAGAAGAAGCCAAGCCAATTGTACCTATAGCGGTAAACCCAGAACAATTAATTAAAACTTGTATTATTGGTAATGATAAATATTTTGCACCGAATGATTTTGTTTTACAACAAGTTAAATGTAATTCAATGAGCATTACATTAACTTTTGGTGTGCCAGATAATACAACTTTATCAGATTTTATTGCTTTTGCTGGTGGTAATAAATCAGTATTGCTAAATGGTAAGGTGGGAACTATTACAAAATCACATTTAATACAGCCAGGAATAGTCAAACCTGCAGCCCGTGATGTTGTGATAAGTAGACTACAAAATGCATCGCTAAATTATAGCTTAAAAGTTTCTTTACCAACTGATGCAACCACAAAAAACTTTACGATTAATTCCCAATTATCACCAGTATATTTATTTAATCATGGCATCTTAGCTAATGTGAAGTTGTCTGATATTTCTATGACTTTAGATGATAAATCTGGCAATTACAACTGGACAATTCAAGGAGAAATTTAATGCTAAAACCTTTTTACGCTATCTTAATGTTATGCTCAACAGCAGCTTTTGCGGCACCAGCTGCTACAAACTTGGTAATTGCTAATAAATCAGAGTCAGTAACTATCATTCAGAAGCCAATTGCTTCAACTCCAACTCTTGCATCACAAAACTTGGATGGTATTGATAAAACTTCGCGTGATATATTGGAAACTAATCGTCAAATTGAATTGGCTAAGAAAAAAAATGAGTTACGTCAACAAGAAGCTGGTGGTACGCAATCAAATTCTGGAGCTGGTGGACCATCACTTAATTCAAATTCTCAGACAACAGTGTTGGGTGTTTCAATCAACGGAGCTGGAAAACGCTTTGCTACGATTCAATTTGCGGATGGTGGAACTTTGGATGTTGAAATAGGATCAAAAGTTGGCAAATATGTTGTTAAAGAAATAGAAATAAACAAGGTTGTACTAGGCTCTAGTAAAGGTAAAGGTAGCGTTACTCTAAATAGATTTTATGAAAATAGTTCAAAACCACGTACTTCACAAAATACAACGAATACTTTCAGTACTTTTACTCCGTCACCTGTTACTACCGATGCTAATATGAATGGTGGGCAAATGGTGCCACCAATTGTGTCTACTCGTTAATTAGGAATTTATCATGTATGATTCTTCAAATACCAAAGTATTAACGGCCAAAGGGGGCAGTCAACAATTGCCAGCTGCAATGTGTGAATACTTATGCTTAACGGCAGATCGTAAGCTTTTTTTTAATGAAGCTTATCCTAATAATGTAAATGTTTTGAATAAAATTGCTTATTTTCAACAAGCTGGATTATTCGATGGAAATCCAATTCCATTGGCTCCATCTGAAATTCGTGCATTTTATGATAAATCCATGCGTAAAACTCAAGAATCATCGCAATTACAGCGAGATATTGCAGATTTATTTGCTAAAGCAGCCAGTCAAAATGTAAGTGATGTTTTAATTAATGTCAGAAAAACTGAAACATTAATACAATTTAAAACATCTGGTGACTTAGAATTAATCCATGAATATACTGCCGAACATGGTCAAGCAATGCAAAAAGCTATCTTTATGACTATGTGTGAACAAACAGGTAAAACATTTCAACCTAAAACCTCGCAAGAAGCCAGAATGAAATCAATGTATTTACCTGAAGGTACATCAGGTACACGTATTGCAACTCAGCCAACTGATTCAGGTTGTTTACTTGTGGCACGGTTACTTAAAGAAGTAGATCAAAATGATATTTCATTAACTAAATCAGGTTATGCAAAATTTCAGGTGGAGTTGCTTGAAGATGCAACAAGTAAAACGGAGGGAATTATTGTTTTTGCTGGACCAACTGGTTCTGGGAAATCTACAACCATGTCTGGTATTGTTGCTCAATCAATAAAAAATAGCGGTGGAACAAAACACGTTGTTACTGTCGAAAATCCTGTCGAGTACTTAATTTCTGCACAAATTAAAATACGTAGAATGATTGGAGATAAATTAGTAGTTAAAGATGCTCAAGCTCATGCAACTCAAATTCCAATTACTGGTGCTGGTTCTAAAAGAACTAAAGAGAAGTTTGGAGACACGATTCGCTCATTAATGCGGTTAGCACCTGACACTATTATGATTGGTGAGGTTCGTGATGGTGGGTCTGTAAAGGCCGCCGTTGATGCATCATTAACAGGTCACTTTGTAGTAACTTCAACTCATGCTAGTTATGCAATGCAAATTCTTAAACGTTTAATGACTGTTGGTGCAACAGGAGATGAACAAATTAGTAAAGAAGAGGTTTGCGATGCTAGTATTTTCACATGTTTTATTTGTCAAAGGTTAGTTAAAGCATTATGCCAACATTGTGCTCGACCTTTAGCGAGTCATCTCTATGAATTAGATCCAAAATTAATTGAAAGACTTATGACCGTTTATGATGGAGATTTAACAGGTATAAAAATTCATGGTGATGGTTGCCCTAAATGTAGCGGATTATTTGGTCGTACCGTGTTAGCAGAGGTAATTAATACAGATCAGATCTATATGGAAAAATACCTTGCGTCTATATATACGGCAGAGACATATTGGATGCAAGAACTAAAAGGTATCCCGATGATAGCTCATGGTTTAATTAAAGTTAAAAACGGCATCGTAGACCCTAGACATTTAGAAACAATACTAGGCAAATCTAAATTAGATGCAAGAATTGACAAAGAATACTTTAAGCAATTAATTATTGAGGAGGGACAAGCTTGAGCCTGAACAGTAAATTGCTAGATTTTCAAAATAATCAGGCAGATAGAAATAAAAAACGAGCTTTTAATTATTATAAAAGAATGGCGTTTTATCGGAAGCTAGAACGCATGACTGGTGAACCAGCTGCAGTACCAATTAATGATGCTTTATTTGAACTCCAAGCATTTGAAGAAATCAAAGGTAAAAGAACTAGCATGTGGTATTTACTCGATGATGTTATGTTGCAACTAAGAAGCTCAAAAGACTCATTTACTACTTGTTTATCAAAATATATCCCTGAAAATGATGTAATGGTTTTATCTGCAGCTGAGCGTGATGACATTACATTGGGGTTTAAAGCTTTAATCGATAGTAATAAAAAATCTAGAGTCATGAAGCAAGCATTTATTAATGCTATTAGCTATCCACTTTTCTTAGTCATGTTAATACTTTTAGTTATTACAGGCTTTAGTATTTGGATTATTCCAAAATATGCAGAAATGATTCCACCAAACGCTACGTTGTCAACGCCATCACAAGTGTTGCTTGCAATTTCAAAGTATTTACCAATTTGGCTACCATTAATAGTTGTTTCAGTTTTAAGTTTAGTTGTCTTTATCATTTGGGCTTTACCAAATTTGAACAAATTTCGAGTTAACTTAGAAAATCTTCCACCTTTTAATATGTATCGAATCATGACAGGAGGAGCTTTTATTTTTGCGTTGAATAGTCTAAGTAAGGCAGGGTATGCACCACAAGAAGCATTGAATGAAATGCGTGATGCTGTTAAGCCATATTTACGCCATCGAATTGATATTTATTTAAACTTAATGGCTGATGGAAAAGATTTAGGAGAGGTGTTGTATGAATCACAATTAAACTTTCCTGATGAAGAGATGGTTAAGGAATTATCCATCCAAACTAAGTACTCTGATGAGGATAATTCATTGGAGGTGTTATCTAAAGTTTTACATGAAGATGGTCTGGAGGTAATTAAAAAGCAAGCTAAATCAGTAAATACCATTATAACTTTGTCTGTAATGACAATCATTGCAATGTTATATATTGGAGTTCTTCTTCTTGGACAAGATGTTGGTAGTATAAGTAGTTCTAATTTTTAAGGTAAATAACATGAAAAAAATAAATATTAAAGATATACAAAAACTTAACAAAAAAAAAGGCGGATTTACGTTAATTGAGTTAATGGGTGCAATAGCAATTATTGCTGTGGCATCGTATTTTATTAGTAAAGGTCTAGGAAGTGCTTCTGATAAACGCAATTCTCAGCAGATGATTAATGACGTTAATTCAATGTCTTCAACAATTAAATCTAAATTTGGTTCAGCGGATGATAACTATACTTCATTGAGTAATGCTACTGCTATTAAAATGAATATCAATAGCGGTACTGCATTAACGGTTAGTGGAACCACGTTTAAAAATCAATTTTCTGGTGGGTTAGTAACAATTACAGGTGATGCCACCAATGGTCAGACATTTGATATTACTTATGCAGGAGTGCCAACAGAGGTGTGTCAACAAGTTATTGCTGGGATTGGTGGAACAGGCTTTCAGAAAATTACTGCTGGAGGTACTACAGTATATGATGCGATTGCAGGAACCTTAATTAAGCCATCAACTACAGCAACTGCATGTGGTACTAACTCAACTGTAGCTATGGTTTTCACAGCAGGTTAATATGCCAGTAATATTAATTAGCGCGTTTTTAGTTTTAGTAATGAGTGTAGGGTACTTAGGATATTCTAAGGATGACTCTAGTCATGCACATAACTCGACAGCTCTTGCTTCTAAAATGGTTGCCAAAAATGCGTTTCTATACACAACGCTATTGGATCAATATGCTATTGCACAGCCAAATGTTACTAATGCGCTAATTGATGTTAATAGTTTAAGTGGGTATGCTTCTACAGGAGTACATCCACTATTGAACTATCAAATGCTAATAGTTACTTATAATAATCAAAGATACTTAATAAATTCATGGGATGTTGGAAGTAAGGCTGGGTTGAATGTAGGAGATGTTATTGGAGATCTAAGCACCATTGCCAGTAATAAGATCTATCAAAGTGATAAAACATATTGGCAAGTACCTGTAGTTGGGCTTAATACTGGCTGCACTTTAAGTCAAGTATCATATATTGATTCTACAAATAGAGTAGGAACTCTCGCGTTATTTACCAATTTATGTAATTTGGCACAAGCCAACCTTGGTATATCAGTAAAACAATATGTAATTTTTACACCTATTTTAACTTTTTAAAAGATTAATATGCATAAGTCTTTTACTTTAAAACATAATGGCTTTACTTTAATTGAATTAATGTTTGGTATTACTATATTTGGATTTTTAGGTTTAGGTGCTGTTAAAATCTACAATCAAATATTACAAAATTCTATGAATCAAAATCAGGCAGAGCAAGTAATTCCAATTGCAAAGACTGCATTAAATTATATTCAATCTAATTATATTTCAATATATAAACAATCGTCAACAAACCCAGTAATTATTCCTTGGTCAACATTATCAAGCGTTGGATATACGCCAACTGGAATATCTAATTCATTTAGAGGTGAAACGCCATGTGTACTTGTGTTACAGAGTAATAATAGATTAACTTCATTGCTATATTTTGTTAAAACATCAAGCAATGCTAAACCTCATGATCAAGAGCAAAGTATAGCTGTTGCTAGAAAAATTGGGGCTGCAGGAGGTGTTTTCTTTGATGGTACTAGTGTTGGTGGAACGTTTAATACTTGGCAATTTAACGATGTTGGACAACTTAACGCTGGTGCTTGCGGTGGATCAAGTGTACCTGTAAATAGTATTGTAGTTAATTTAAGTCTGATGGGTGAATTTAATCAGAATATAGAAAGTGATAATACTGTACGTAGAATCCAAGATTCAGACCAGGCGCTTGGTAATAAAGAAAATTATAACACTGTTTCAACCGACATATCGTTGCATCATTTGGGTGGTGCAGGTACTGCTGAGAGCTATCATAAAATAGTACTTAATTTAGCATCTGGAATGTCACTTGGCAGTGATGCAAGTCATAGTAATGGGATTGTTCTGCAGAACGGTTCATTTACTGCAAATACAGTTATACCTGCAGGAAATCAAAGTGGTACTACAAGTGCTATTAAGCCAGGAACTATTTGTTCGGCCAATTCACTTGGGACATGGGCTAGTCAAAATAATACTACTGATTATGCGGCCGAGACCTCGGCCAATCAACTTCAGTGTTCTTATAATCAATATGCTTGCGTTGGACCAGACCCAGCTGGTAATGCAAGGTCTGGATACTGTTATTTACCAATTACAAATAATAAAGTTACCATTGCCAATGGTGGCGTTGATGTTAATTGTCCATCTGGATACACAGTTGCTGCTGATGTTAGTGCTACAGGGTCATACTGTGGCTGTACATTAGGTACGCAAATTGGTGCAAGTTATTTTTCGTATGATGAGTATACAGTTAATGGAATGCAAATACGATTGGCAGCACATGGATATTGTACATGTAAAGTAGGCAATGAACGACCAACTTCTGCTCGAGCAACTGTCCCACAGTTAAAATGTACTAATAGTACCCCAACTGTAACATATGCGAGATAAGAGAGGATTAAATTAAAATGAAACGACGTAATTCTGGATTTACTTTAATTGAGTTAATTGGGGTAATGGTAATTGTAGTATTACTTACTAAAATGTTGATTAGTCAATATCAGGAAGTTACTAATCGTACATATGCTACTCGTGTCGCAACTGAAACACTTGGTTATGCTAAATTAGCTAATAGATTTATTAATAATCGTTACCAGGATATATATGAAGCAACTAAAACAACGCCTGTTGTTATTAGTCTGGCACAAATTACAGATGAAGTTAAGTTGCCAATGATGTCAAAGCGTAACCTACAAGGATTGATTCCTTGCGTTTGGATTACTCAGTCTGGAAACCAAATACAACCTTATATGTTTTTTGTAAATCCATCAGATGGAAAATTTAAAAAACCAACTCCTGATCTCGCTTATGAAATAATGCAAAAAATTGGTCCGCAAAGTGGATTTGTAGAAACAAACAGTATTGCTTATGGCTTATACAAAGGATGGCAATTTCCTGTTTCATCATTTGCTACAAATAGTTGCGGCGGATCAGTTATTGCATCAGATTCAATTGTGATGAATTTAGGCATGATGCAAGAGCTACACGTTCCATTACGGCCAGATGTCTCTTTACATCGTCCTGAAGACCAAGCAAGCAATCCTGGCGATTCAAATAATTCTAATACAATGCAAACAACGCTAGACGTGGCACATGCTGAAAATGGTATTGATAACCCACATCGTATTGTATTTAATAATACCACTAATGTTGGATTACAGGCGGCAAGTTCATATCAAAAGCAAGCAGGTGATATAACCCCTCAAGATCAATTCCTTACAAATCTAGGCACAAAAACTAATCTATTAGTAGTTCGAAGTGGCTCGCTTGAATCAAACGTTGTAAAAAAAATTGTTAATCAAGGAAGTTTCACGGCAAAAACAATCCAACCAACTCTTCAAGTTGATCAAGGTGCTTCTTGTGATGCTAGTGAAATTGGTGCGGCTGCGATTATGAAACCAAATCCAACTAATGCCTTTTTACGTGGCTTGGCATTATGTACTAAAAATCCTGTATATTGTTCCAGAACTGGTGATTTAGATGGAAATAACCCATGTTGGTTACCAACAACATCATATTCGATTATTTTTGATCATCCATTGCCTGATTATTCTGTGAATTGTGCAACTATGGTTGCACCAGGCTTTCATATAGTACCAGGAAGTATTACGTATGTTGCTGGTCCTGGTCCTGGGGCTTTTGGCTATAGCCCAGGTACATGTTGCCGTTGGAACCCAGAAAATGTTTATTCAACTAAAAGTGAACAGGGTGTTTCTGGATTTATTGATATTTACAAATCTTCGACTAAATTTGGATTAACTGTAATTCAAGGCGAGAAAATTGTTCAAAAATATGGTGCGGTGCGTGATGGGGACTTTTGTCCAACTGACTGCGGTAATTACTATGTATTTGTTCCTGTTCGAATTACTGGCGTTACCTGCTCGAATGATACTTCAGATTTTGAATATAATGTATCAGGAAGTTAATTCCAGTATTAAATTTTATCACTGATGCGTTTATTTGTTATCAGTGTGTTGTAGATGTGGTATAATATTTTATTCTAAAAAGGAGAATTACTATGTTAACCACTCGGCTAATGGTTTCAATTGATGAAGAACTTAGCATTAAAATTCAGGAAATTGCTGATTGCAATGGAATAAAAAAAGCTCAGGCTATCCGTGATGCGCTGGAGCAATATGTAAAAATTCAAGTTGAGTTATTTGAAGCTCAAAATAGTACGAATAAGTTATTGCAATATGCTGGAAAACTAAAGCATGATATTACAGATGGATTATCTAAGCAACGTGAGTATCGTTTAAATGGAGTTTTAAAATGATTGCGTTGATTGATTCAAATATTATTATAGATTTCTTAATGAACAAGCCAGCGGCAATTGAAGAAATTAAAAAATATACAAAAATTCATGTGAGTATTATTTCGTACATTGAAGTGATGAGCATCTTAGATCTTGAGGATCATGATGTGGCAAACAAGTTTTTTGATGAAGTGGAAATTATACAAATTGAAAGACCGATTGCAAATGAGGTTGCCAGGATAGTTACTAAAGGTGATGCAACTTTTGCAGATGCGGTAATTATTGCAACATCTACGATTAAAAATGTATTGTTAGTGACCTGTGATGATTCTTTAGCATATAGTAATCATCCATACACAAGACACCCATATTAAATTGAAAGCAGAAATCATGACGAAAATAAACAAAATACTACCTTTAGCAGCATTAACAATGACATTAATTGGGTGTAATGGTGGAGGCGGTGGAGGTAGTTCTCCGGATACTTCAACAACATCACATACTCCATTGACTTACAGTATTGAGCAAGTTGATCAATTTGGCTTTAGCGGTACATTTTTACCTAACGGTAAAACAGTTTTGGATTTACGCCCATATCAAAAATGGTCATATTTTTATGTTTATCTTACAAATAATCAGTCTACTGCATTACCTTATGTGCAAGGTTATGGAAAAAATGACCAAAATATGCCATATTTAACAGAAATTATTGCACAGCCAAATGATTCTCTAGATTGCGCCAACACTCACCAATTAAATGTTGGGGCTACTTGCCGAGTATTAATGAGAGCAGGTAATGCGACATCTTCCATATATCACAGTGCTCAAGCGGAAAGCTTTAATTCTATTGTTAATTATGCCTACTGTTGGCCAGACTCACAAGTGTCTGAAGGTTATTCTTGTAATGGTTCAGGTGGCAGCGGAATTGGAGCTTTCCCAAGTATTAAAATTCCTTCAATTGAAGGGTTGTGGACAGTTGCATCGAATGGTTCACCAATTGGAGGAGATAAACTTTTCTCATTGACCTTAGATGGAAGTTCTATATTTACTAATTATCCAGCTGGATATGCCGCACAAGCTAAATATCCAATTACATACAATAAAGCCAATGGTACTGCATCTATTGACTTTGCAAACCCAACTCAGATTTACAACTATGTTGGCGATAGTATTAACGTAATGTATACCTTTAATCTTCAACCGATTGGTGAATCAAATGGAACACTTTGGGCACAAAATGGAGGTGGATTTAATTTTAATACTGCGGTGTATCAATATGGATCGAATACTTACTATTCTATACCGACCTGGTTAACATTATCTGATGTAAGTATTAGTCTTTATAATAAATTTACTAATGGTGGTGATGGTAATTTATACCTTTATGGTGGTGATAATGCTAATTACCGCTTTAATGGGGTAACTTTTACAGCATTGAATATTCCTCAATGTATTTCTTCGGGCTCTCTTGGTTGCGGCAATCAAATAATGGCAGTGGCTAAAGATGGAACGATCCTAAGGTCAGGTGGATGTTATAAAACTACTGACGGTGTTAATTATTCATTTATTCCATTCAGTGGAGCAAGTGAATCAGCAACAAACATCGGATTTTACGATAATAAAATCTGGGATTTAGGTCGTGAAATCGATACTGATAAATGTATTATCAATAAATATGCAAAATATCAAAGCTCGATTGGAACATTGCCTGGGCAAGGTTATTTTAATGCAACGACAAATGGGTTTATTGATGCGAGTGATAATGGAAACATATATTTTTACCCGCCCGATAGTTACTGGGAATAAAGGACTTTTATGAAACGACGTGGTTTTACTATAATTGAGATGCTTGTTGCTTTGGCTATTATGGCAGTAGTTAGTTTTTTTTATTATCAGAATAATAATAAAGATATTGATTTACGAAGGGCTAAGGATTTAGCAGAACAAGCCAATGTGCATGCTAAAATATTTATTAGTTATTTATTAGCTAATAATAGCTCAATTACGGCGACCGCGTCGTCTAATGTCCCTGTAATTATTTCTATGGATAGCATAATCGCAGCTGGTAATGCACCAACCGTTACTGGCGTTAATTTGCTTAGTCAAAAACCATGTTTATCCGTTGTTAAGAATGCTGCTACGAATAAAATTGAAGCAATTATGTACTATGTTTCAATGAGAACTAACCCAAATATATCTAGTGACTTTATGCAAAAGGCAGCTATTTCTTTAAATGAGTTAGCTGGTGTTTATAATGGTACTTTAGCTAAAACAAGTAGCTGGAATTTGCCATCAAGTAGTGTTTACTTTATAAATTCTGGGCAATGTGTGGCAGGTTACTCTTTGAGATCAAATAGTTTGGTATTAAATCTTAACTTATATCCAGAATTTAATCGCTCAATTCATCAGGATATTGGCCTAAATAGAAAACTTGATCCGAATCATTATAATAATCCGTTGGGTAGTGCGGGTAATAAAAATACCAGTTTAGCTGATATTATTACCAATGGTAAAGATATTCAGTTAAATAATACTGCTAATTTGAAATTGACAACAAATAATCCAAATTCACTAGGTTTAAATAATTCAAATTTAATGGCCAATACTTTTGAAGCCTCTTCAGTAATTGCTTCAGGTACACAATGCTCATCCTCTGATTTAGGCACTATTGCTCGTCAGGGTGATGCGAATGTTGGCAACACACAATCAGATGTCGTTTGTTCTTATAACCCATTAATTTGTGGTGGTACTGGATATTGCTATACGCCTGTATTAAATAACACTATCATTTATAAAGATGTTAGTAAAAGCGGCTGGATGGGAACTACATTTACTTGTCCAGCAAATGTGCCATACTTACAAGCAGCAACTGCATATCAAGAAGGAAATCCAAATCCTTACGTAACTTATCAAACTACTAGCTTTAATAACTATACTATGACTAGAGGAGCAATAGCGAATGGTAACTCAGGTTGGAATTGCACAGCGTGGAATGTACGCTACTGGTATTCATGTACTCTAGGTGACCCATCAAGTTACTCAGTAACTTTAGCATGTAATAATGGTGCTACATTTAACCCAAGAGGTAACTGTGTAAATTGGGCTAGAGGCAAGACTTGCACCGACGAGGGATTGCAAGGTCTCGAACACACCTGTACAAATTGGACGCCACCACCGCCAATTTATATAAATAGTGCCACTTGCACAAGTAAATTAATTATTAAAGCTAACTAATCATTTTAAGGAACCTCAATGAAAAAACTTAACAAGGTATGTCTCAGCGCTTCAGTAGCTGCTCTAATTGTAGGATGTGGGGCTGGTGGAAGTACACCATCCTTAAATGGTAATACATATTATTCGGCAGCATACGATACGTATTATCAAATAGAAAGCTCAACTAATAATGGTACAAACTCTTATACATTTAGCGCCATAAACGCCAATGGAAATTATTTAAACCAAGTACCATTAACAACAAATGGAAGCAATAGTTATTCGTTTCAAACTACGGTGTCTGGTAATGCGGCCACAGGTAATGTGAGCATTAACAATGGTCAACTAGGTTTTGCGATTAATTACGGAAGTGGGGCATACGTTGACTTTGCGACTAATAACCCAAGTAATCAATCTATTCCTGATGGAACTTACACAACACTTTGCGACATTACAAATCTGAGTGCTTGTACAGTGACGGTAAATAATAATGCCATCACTGTAACAGAATTTAACACAAGTGGGTCTTCAACAAATCTTTGTACAGCTGTAGCAATGACTCAAACTACGTCAAACTACATTAATCCATACCTATGGGGCTTTAATTGTGGCACTCAAGGTGGTAATGGACCAACTGGGATTTGGTATGCAATGCCATTTGCGGCAAATGGCGTTACTGCTTTAATGATTGCTGAATTTAACCCAAATATTAATAGTAATGATTTGGGAACCGATGAGGTAGCGTTTATTCAACCAGCAGATCAAAATGGTGTTACGCCATCAGGAAATTATAACTATGCTTACCAAGGTTGGTCATCTGGCCAAGTCGGAATTTCTTCTGGATCTTTTTCTAGCGGATTTTTAACCAATCCTACTTTGGGTGGTACATGTAGCTTAGTTTATGGTCAATTTTATAATTACCGCATGAATGGATTTGATACTTGTACATTTAGCAGCTCTGGTAGCACCAACTTCTATAATATTGTTGGTAACAACACTATGAATATTTATATGGATAGCTTTAGCGGATTTTATTTCTAACTAGAAGGATTACTAATTATGTTACAAATACTTATGTCTGTATATATTGTCTTATTTGTATTAATTGTTGGTTTACGTAGTTATTTTTTTAAAATTTTGAATAAACAAATCAACCGTACGAAGATAACCCAACGTGAACATAAAAGAATTTTGGCTTATTTATTAGCCAATATATTTTGGGGCGCTTTAGGAATGATTACGACAGCAAGCGCTATGTTTTCAACAATAATGATGGGAATTTCATCTCTAAAAGAATTAACACCAGGGAGTTTAATTCCATCAATTGTAAATTTAGGCCTCATTCTTTCATTGTTAATATTATGGTACAAATTTGTTGTGAAGCAATTATTTTCAAAGCTTGAAGAAGTAAAACAAATAAATAAAACATCAAATTAGTATTAATTTAAAAGGAAATTATAATGCGAAATATACTATTAGGTACAGCTCTTGGCTTAATTTTAGGTGGATGTTCAACTGTGCAGTATCAAACTTCAACTAGGTGTATCAACTATAGCGTGACTGGTGATGATGTGTCCTGGACTCCAATTAAATACTACCAAGATAAAACTGACCTCTATATGGAACTTCCTGAACCAACAAAATTTGTACCAAAGTTACAAGTTCTAGATACAGAATGGGATGAAGCATCTACCGTGCCGTACTCCTACAATCAAGAAACTCATACTTTAAGAATTCAAGATAATTATGATATTTATGTACTATCTAGAAGTGATGCTTTGGATATACATCGTGATAAACTATATGTAAAGTGTAACCGTAAGGTACCAATTACTAATCAAGAAACCACGGAAGATGCTCAATGAAGAAAATTTTAATTCTACTCTCCACTTTAAGTGCCAATGTATTTGCTGTAAACGTGCAAGACTTTATCAATGATAGAAACTGCAGCCAAGTGATTGACAAGACTATTTTCAAAGTTTGTTACGACTACCAATTAAAAGGTGCAAAGTACGTATCGTACACCGTTGATGGTAATATGGCCAATGCTAATAAGCATATTAAAAAGCGTCCTAGCTTTTATGCAGAAAATAATATTCCTGTTAAATACCGCAGCTATCCAGAAGATTATACCCATTCTGGATATGATAGAGGGCATTTAGCAAATCATGCAGATTTTGATTATTCAGCAAATATTTTATATCAAACTTACTCTATGTCCAACATCATACCTCAGGTACCAGAAGTAAATCGAGATACTTGGATTAAGGCTGAAAAATATGAGCGTTCAGTAGCTCAAAATTTGGGTACTGTCTCAGTAATAAATGGCGTGGATTATTCTAATAATCCAGAACGTATTGGCAAGCATAAAATAGCAGTACCAACTTCTTTTTGGAAAATCATATTTAATGATAGTAAGAACTTTAAACGATGTTTTAAATATGATAACGTTGTTCCAGACGTAAAATCTGACAAATTAAAAAATCATGAAGTAGACTGTAGTATATTGAAATAAAAAAATCAAGCCTCATTATGAGGCTTATTTTTTTACCGATTTTTCAGATGCTTTAATAACTTCTAAATTGTTCAATTCCATTCTTAGTTGACTATATGAGAGTATACCGTTATATATTTTCTTTATCATCCCGTAAACATAACATTCTTTATCATCCAAAGTAGAAAAATTCAAACCAGATAATCGAGCATGATCTAATATATCTAATCGAACTTTCGTCATATTTTGCATATCAAAACTCATACTTGTCATTTCAGTACCTTCATTAGTTAATTTACTTCTTATATTATATCATTTTATGATGAAAATATTAATATTTCTGTCCGCCGCAAAAATTGCGGCAATTTTGTTTGTCGAATCTTCTGAAATATTTTTCATTAAGGAGAGGTCATAAATTGCAATTACTTAAGTTAATATTACTTTCTCATCGCTTTAATTAATTTTTCATTAGATTTAATTAATTTGTCATTTTCTACCTTCTTATTATAATCAGATATAGAGAAAAACGCCCATAAAGTCGCAGGTAACCACCCAATAATAGTTATCTGCAACAAGAGACATAAAATACCTTGGAAAACCTTACCCATTGTAAAAAAAGTAAACCAAGGAAAAAACAAAGCTAGAATATATCGCATAAATGCTCCTAAAATATGTAATATTGTATTTTAATTCATAATATCATTCATTATTTTAACACAAATAAGCTCTCTATTTTGAACTTCACTTCAAAATAAATACATGGAGCTTTGTAATTCTGCACTTCAACAACAAACAACCTATAATTAATATTACTATCGTATAAAACTATAGTAATATTAATTAACTAAACACCCCTAAATTTATTTACCTCACTTTCACATATTCGATAAAAGCAAATGTACACTAGAAAAACTATTCATAACTCATTAGAATACATACTGAATATAAAGGTATGTAATGCCTTTAAAAAATATCAAAAGTATGATGTTATTTAAATAAGGATAAATATGAAATTAATTAGCAAAAGATTAAGTACTTTAATGGTTGGTATCGGAATAGCTGTATTGCCATGCTCTTCATTTGCAACAAGCATTCAAAAAGGCTTACCTGGAATTGCAGATAAGGTTCAAATGGTCGTTGATACAATGTGTGGACCAATGGCGTTTTTAATGTCGTGTGCAGGTCTTTTAATTGCAGCTGGTATTTGGAAGTTCTCAGGTCATTCTGCAGGTATGAAGTTCGCATCAGGTGCCATAGCTGGGATGATTGTTATTGCAAATTTAGTTGGATGGGTTGGTTACTTTACTGGAGCGGCACTCTAATATGGCTTTAAATAGAAGCCCTGTTTATAAAGCATTAACTAAATCAAATAACTTGATGTGGGGCGGAGATAAATTCTTAATGAAGATACTGCTCGCTATCTCACTAATCCTAATATTTGGCGTAGGCGGATATTTTGGTTATATTTTTGGCGGACTCTTACTCTACTTTGGACGAATGTCATTAGTTGCATTAGCAAAATGGGATACAGATGCTTTACCAATAATCATGGATTATATCCTATTAAAAAAGTACTATCTAAGCCGTGCAATCTATCCAGGTACATACAACAACTATATCTTTACATTTAATATTCAAAAAGAACGTGCTGTAAGTAGTGTTCCTCTATATTGGCGAATTTACTACTTCTTTTTCCCAGCAACCAAAATACAGCCCAACAAAAAGAATAAAACAATGAAAAAAGGTAATAAGAAATGATGAAAATGTCAGCATTTAGAATGACTGCTAAAGGTCTATCTGATTTTTTACCATATTCACATTTTATAGATGAAAGCACTATACTTAATAAAAATGGCTCCTTAAGCACAACGTTTACATGGCGAGGAGAAGGATTAGATTATTGTAGTGATGCAGAACTAAATTCACACAAAATTCTATTAAACCAATCATTAATGAAATTTGGCAGTGGTTGGATGTTTCATACTGATTGGGTAAAGATTCAAAAAACCAGCTATCCTCTTGAAAAAGAGTGTGCTTTTCCTGAAGCGACCTCATACGTCGTTGATCAAGAACGCAGAGAACGTTATAATCAACAAAATCTACATTTTGAAACTATGAACTATTTAACGTTTACATTTCTTCCACCAAATGATGCAGAAGCTAAATTTGGTGAAATAATGATCAGTGGAAAAGAGCAAAGCACACAAATTTCATATAACCATCACTTACGAAAATTTAATCATTCAATTGAAAAATTTATAAGCGAGGTTGGTAGTAAATTAAGATTTAATAGATTATCAGCAGATGAATGTTATTCATATTTATGGGGTTGCATAAGTGGTAACTTCATAAATTTAAAAGTACATAACCCCGTTGCAGATTTAGACTATCTTTTAGGTGCTGCGGATATAGTGACTAATCTAAAGCTTCGAGTAAATGATAAATTCGTACGGGTTTTAACTATAACAGATTTTCCTGATGAAACCCGTCCAGCAATTTTAGATGCTATTACAAAATTAAAATTTGAATTCCGATGGAGTACAAGGTACATAATTTTGGACAAGGAAGATGCTGACATAATACTTAGGAGGAGACACAAAAATTGGTTTGGAAAACGTACGACGGCTAAACAATTAATTGGAAAATCCCTTGGTGCTGCGGACTCGGCTCCCAGTGAAGAAAGTATTGGAAATCTAGATGCAGAAATTATCGCAGGTGCTTCAGTTAATGCAATTAAAGATAACGCGTCTGGTGTTGAAAAAGATGGATTCTACACATCAACCATCGTAATATTTGATGAAAATTTGGCAAGTATCGAGGAAAAAGTTAAATTAGTGGAAAAAACATTGAACGATGCTTTCTTCGGTTCACAAGATGAATCAATTAATTCTTTTTTCGCATATCTTGGATCTCATCCTGGTAATGGCGTCCATAATATTAGAATCCCAATCGTTAGCACAAAAGCATTATCAGATCTAATTCCATGGAATTCAGTTTGGACTGGGTTAGACATAAATCCAAACCCTATATTAATTGAGCGAGGCATTAATAATCCACCATTGCTACAATGTGTAACATCTGGTGGGCAGCCATTCAAACACTCTTTGCACGTTGGCGAATTTGGAAATGCATTAGTCACAGGTCCATCTGGTGGACTTGAAGTATACTTAAATTTAGTGGCGATGCAAGCATTAAAGTACCAATCAGCACATGTATATTTCTTTGATAAACAAAAAAAATCAATGACGGCATGTCTCGGTGTTGGTGGTCAATTTTATGATATTGGCGACAGCAAGAACGATGTCTACTTTCAGCCATTAAGAGAACTTGAATCATTGCAACAACTACAACTTGCAAAAACGTTTATAAAATTATTATGTGAAATTAAAATCAAAGGATTTACTCTTCTAACTACTGAACAAGAAAAATACATTGATGATATTCTAAATTTGCTAACGGCTAAGCCAGTCACCCAAAGAACCTTAAGTAACTTTGTAACTCTAATGATGCCTAAAGATCAAGAAATTGGGCGGGCTGTGCAATATTACACCTCAACTGGTCCATTTGGTCTGCTATTTGATAGTAATGATGTACCAGCAAGCTTTATTCACGCTCGTATGGCTTCATTTGAGCTTGAATACTTAAATAATCAATTTGGGCCAGAAGCACTTGTGCCGTTAGTGGTTTATATTTTTAATAAACTAAAAATTGAGTTGTTCTATAAGAAACTTCCCATTTATATCATTATATATGATTGTTGGAAAGATTTAGTTACAGAAAAATTCTCACACTATCTTGAGGATATTCTTCGCACCGGTACAACTAATAATGTCTCATTAATCTTAGCAACTGGTGAGCCTTCTGATGTATTAAATAGTGGAATGAGAAACTTAATAATAAGCCAATGCCAAACTAAAATCTTCCTACCTAACCCAGATGCTATGAATTCAATAAATTATCCAGTTTATCAAACATTTGGATTAAGCCCTAAACAAATCTCAGTAATTGCAACCGCAATTGGCAAACGGCAATTTTTCTATTCTTCACCTTATGGGAAACGTTTATTTGAACTTGATATTTGTGATTATACAAAGTGCTTTGTTAATACTCATGATCCAATACTGGCTAAAGAAATTTACCTCCAAGATAAGAAAAAATTTGCTTATAACTGGGTAAAACATTTTGCGGTGAAGCATAACAATAACACATTACATAGTTGGTCAGAATATTGGCTAAAAATTAATGAAAAATTTAATAATCAATTCAAGGAATTTAACGATGGCTCGTACTAACAATCTTAAAGACCAACAAGAAATTACTTTCGAAGAGCTCAAAGTTAAATTAGTCAATGAGCGAATTATTGAAGAGCGAAATAATCGAACGTATCTAACTAAAATTGGTCAAATTGCATTAGGTGAAATAGATAATTTTTCAAGTAAAAGAAAAGACATAATTAACCCATATATTGAAGCAAGAAATGAATGGGATGAAAGAATGGGATACAGCGTATCAAGAGAAACAACATGGAGAAAAGTTTCTTTTATCTTAATGACTATCTTCGGAATTCAGACTGTGGCATTTGTATATACTGCAACAAGAAGCCATATAGAACCTTACTTAATTGCTTTGGATTCTATTGGTACCTTAACACCACTTGGTGTACCACATAAATTGAAAACAAATCAAGGAGAGCTTGAACAACAAATGATGATATATATCACGGCATTACGTTCCTTCTCAACAGATAAAGGCGTTAATGACAAAAATATAGATATTGTCACTGCAATGACTGCAACAAGTGCAATGGGCAAAGCAGGAAGTTTAATGAGCACACAGTCTGAAAATCCAGTGCCCACCTCAGTACAAATTACAAATATTCAGCCTATTCCAAACTCAAATAGCTTTCAGATAGATTTTATTGAAACTCCAACAAATACAGTTGAAGATAGTAATAAGAAGAAGTATTGGCGCGCTTTAGTCACAGCTAAGCAAGGGGCTACTCCAGACGATCCTGTACAAGTTCCAAATAATGTACTAGGATTATCAATTACAGACATCACTATTACCCAACGAGTTATATAGAGAAACATATGAAAAAACAAATATTAGTTTTGTTATCGGCTATTTCAATATCATCACTTTATGCTGCCAATATAAATAGCTCAGCTCCAGAAGTTGTTATTACAACAACGCCAGTAGCACAACAAACTGCTCAAGTTATGAAACAACCCATTGTTGTTACAGAAACTGCAGTTACTAAAACATTGGATAACGCATCAAAAAAAGTTAAAAAACGGAAAAACAATTCAAGTAAAAAATCCACTGTTGGAATTGACCAACTAAATTTTGATTTTTCATATAGTGGTGATGTTGAGGGTGCAATCAAACAACTTCAAGAATACGATTATAGTTTAGCCTTACTTTCACCATTAGGTAAAAAACAAACAACATCAGTTTCTATTGATTTATCAAATACTACATTAACACAAGTATTAAATGCCATAAACGCCCAAACTGATGGTTATGCAACTGTTCAATATACACCAAATAAAAATAGCCTACGAGTAATTTACAGCTCAAAAATTAGAGATATTGGCTATGATGCCATGATGGAATCAAAAAAATGGCGTGATGGCAACAAACCTAAACCAATCATAACTCCAGATGGTGTTCTTGAGTATCCATATGGATTTTACCAACCAGTTATTCCTTGTAAAATAGGTATGATTTGTGACATTCGACTTGGCGCAGGAGAAGTTCTAATGGATTGGGCTATTTCAGACCGAGGAAATTGGCAAATGTACACAAAGGGCGGTGCTGGTGGTGGCAGTGGTGATGAACCTAGTTTAGCATTTTCTGGTGCTGGGGATAAACTTATTCCACATATATTAATTAAACCAACAAGTGCTGCATCGACCACAAATTTAGTGGTATTAACCAATAAAAGAACATACGACATTTTGTTGAAGGCAACTAATAGTGACTACGTTTTAGCCGCTGGGTTTTATTTTCCAAACATGATGATGCAAGGTGTAGAAGATGAAAAGCAAAAGCTTAGAGATCAAGCTCAAAATGCACCTAATGGAACACCTGAGTATAGTCGTAACTTTGACCTATCAAAACTCAACCTAGATGACTATGAAATTACAGGCGATGATGTTTCGTGGAAACCAACAGCAATTTTTGACGACGGTGAGAATGTTTGGATTAAATTTAGTAATACAAACCAAGTTGCTCCAGCATTATTGGAAATAAAAGACGATAACGAAGATATACAGCAAGCTGCATTACTAAGATACTTCCCACAACCAGGTAATATGTACTTAGTCCAAAAACTTTTTGATAAGGCAGTTCTAGTACAAGGCATTAATGATAATGTTAAAAAAGTTTACATAACTAGAAAAAAAGCTGAAAAATCAATTTGGCGTAAGATTTTTGGATAAGGGACTATTATGAAAAACGTTATTAGTCTTTTAAAAGATCCAAGTGGCGAGCGAATTTCTGTTATTAAAATAGTTGGTATTGGTATTTTTCTATTTTTAATAACTTTTGTACCAATCTCAATTTATATTCATTATGCACAGCAAAATCATGAGAAACAAAAAGAAGAAAATAGCTCAAAACTTGTTGGTGGGGATGCTCCAGATGCTGAAGGAAATGCTGATTTAGCTACTCGGTTAAAGAATAAAAGTGGTGATGCAGTTGATAAACTATCCGAGGGTAAACAAAATCAAAACCCAATTTTGGGAGACAACCCATTAAACAATGACAATAACGGACAGTTAAATAGCAAAAATCAAGTTCCTGGAATGAATGGACAAAGTTCGTCATTAAATAATACGTCCGCAAATACTCAAGAACAACGCCCACCAATTAATGGATCTAATAATGATCCTATAGCACAAGAATATTCAACTCAAAAAGTTGATAAGGTTAAGCGTACCTATGATGGAATAAATGCTGGCATTTCCTTGAGTACACCGAATAAAAGCTCATCTCAAGTTGAAAACTCTGGCGGTACTGGAACCAATAATTCTATAGCCCCCTCCAATCAATCTACACCTGATAACCAGCAACAAAATTCAGGCATTGGGCTTGGTGGAGGATTTAACGCTATCGCTCCTAAACTAACAACATCAGGTAATCAATCTGTAAACAGTCAAGCCCAGGAAGATAAAAATACTTTTTTGGAAAACTCTGCTGGTGGTAACGCTAGTTCAACATCTAACTCAAACAAGGTACAACCTTTAATTTCTAAGTACTCATTGCTGGCAGGTGACTTTATTCCAGCTATCATGATCTCAGGAATAAATACAGATACATCGAGCCAAGTTATAGCTCAAACATCCGTAAATATGTACGATACGGTCCACGGACAATTTTTATTAATTCCAAAAGGCTCAAGGCTTATTGGTATTTATAGTTCTAAAATTTCATATTTACAAAAAAGAATTCCTGTTGCTTGGAAGAGAGTTATTTTCCCTGATGGGAAAAGCTATTTACTTGAAGGGTTACCAGGCACTGATTTAGCAGGTAATGGTGGATTCTATAATGCAGAAGGCATAGATAACCACTTCTGGGCTATTTATGGCTCTGGTTTTGTTATGAGTGTTATTACGGGCGGTATAACTGCGGCACAAAATAGCGTTGCTGCAGGATCTACATCAGGATCAAATAGTGGATCTGGGGCACCTTCTACTAGCCAAACTATGACAAACTCAGTTGGTCAACAATTAAGCCAACAAATTGGTCAAAGTGGTAGCAACATCCAGACACAGCCGACATTGACAATTCCTCCTGGTTATGAATTTAATATTATGTTAACTGTTGATTTATCTTTAGTTCCATACTCTAAAGAATATAAATGAGGTCATTATGAAAATATTTAAATATCTTGCACTTTCTGCCATTTTAGTTTCTACAATAAATAACTCTCAAGCTCAACTTGCGGTGGCGGTAGCATCAAATACAGATCCTACTTTCTTAGCAATGGCAGCCAAAAGTATTGCATCACAGGGTCAAATGATATCGCAAATGGCCGATACAGTTAGCAGTTTACAAACAAACTATCAATCCATTTCATCGAGCAAAGATATAACATCAAAATTTGCCGCCTTCGGAAATATGTTTGGAAATATGTCAGCATTTATGAATGATCACGTCTGTGCGGAATGTACACCTGAACAACTAAACCAATGGGCACAGTTAAAAGTAAATATGAAAAAAATTGATGGAGAGCTTTGTCAAAGCACCGCTAACGTTCTAAATAATGGAAACAAGATTTCAGAAACTATTACAAGTTTAGCTCAGGATATTTCTAGTGTAATGAACACAAGGCTAACAGCCATGACACCAGCCCAAAGTATGGCAACACAAGCAAAGCTATTGGGTGCTCTTGGAGGTGGTGTTCAACAAACTAACATTTTAATGAATTCAGCAATGCAAATGCAAACTGCACAAAATGCCAAAGAGAACATGGCTGTAAAAAATGCACAATTAACACAAGAAGCGGCATTTAAGCAGATGAAAGAGCAGGTAAAACCTTGATTACCATCCCTAAAAATAAACTAATAATGGCTAGGTATTTAATTGTGCTTACTATTTTAGTTTTATTAAGTATAGGCAATGCTCATGCTGCTGGCACAGATATTCCAGTAAATGGTTTAATGGATGAATTACTTAATCTAATAACCAAAAAAAATGCGACATACCAATTGGTCTTTGCTCCTGCTGCTAAGTCTCTCTACGCGGGATTAGTTACATTAGAAATAGCTTTCGATACTGGCGAAAGAATGCTTAAAGAAGGCGGTCCAATGAAAGTTATTGGAATTCTATTAGTTAGAATTTCTGTAATGCTAATTTGGTTTGCGATGATAGATAATCCAGATTGGGTACAGCAAATTATCGAACAAGCTAAAAGCTTGGCAGGAAGTGCTGGGGGTATAAATACAAGTAAAACGACTCCATCCTCTATTGCTGGTATGGGTGTAGATTTATTTAGTGGCTTAATGGAAAAAGTTAAAGATCAAAGTTTTAGCTTCACCGACCCTAAGTTAATTTTATTTGGATTAATTATTATTATTGTAGGCCTAGCAGTTATTGTTCTATTTGTATTAACTGGTTTAATGTATTTTATTACTCAAGTTGAATCATCAATGGTTTTATCCGTGGGTATTCTAATGCTCGGTTTTTTAGGAAGTAGTTGGACGAAACAATGGGGGCAAGCCTTCATGGCCTATATTGTGGCCGTTTGTATAAAATTAATCGTTACTTTAATCTTAATTAGCTTAATACAAACCGTTACTACAACATGGGCTGGAAAAATTACATCTGCCCCAGAATTTGGAGATTTATTAAATGTAGCAATATACATTTGCCTAGGCGCTGGAATATTGCTATTTTTAGTCATGAATATCCCTGCAATTGCGGCTGGAATTGTTACTGGTGTTAGTACAGCTAGTATTGGTGGAGCTATGGCAGCTGGTGGTGCCATTATGGCCGCTGGAGCGATGGTTGCGGCTGGAGCTGGAGCACTAGCCAGCGGAGGAAAAAAACTTGCCTCTGGTGGAGGATCAAGCCCCGATAGTGGTCCTTCAGGAGGAGATAGCAGCGGTGGAGGTGACTCAGCCCAACCTGACTCTAGCATGGGGTCTGATGGAGCTTCATCACCTGAAGCACCTGGAGGAAACTCAACCAGTGAACCTCAAGGTGGTATAAGTGGTGGTGACCTTCCAAATCAAGTATCAGGGGATAAACAATCAAACACCCCTAGCGGTAATAGTTTAGGTGATAAAACTAAATCGTTAGCTTCTTCTGCTTATAGACATTTACAAAGCACGGAAGGTTCAACTTCAGTAGCACCTCCAGCCATGAGCAGTAAACACTCAGAATTTTAAGGAATAACATGTCCAATAATTTAGCCTTTTATAAACAAGCCATTGCAGCCAATGTAGGCGAGCTAATTTTAGATCGCTTAAAAGATCCTCTAGTTAAAGACATTATGTTAAACGAAAATGGATATCTTTTTGAAGATGTAATTGGCGTTGGATTTCGTGAAATAGGAATGCTAGATGCTAAGACTGCAGAAGCGTTTTTATTGTCTGTTGCATCATTCATGGGAAGAGATCTAAATTATTATTATCCACGATTACGTGGCGAATTACCAAAGGAAGAACCTTTTCATGGCGAACGTATCGAAGCTATGATTTACCCAATAGTTGAAGCACCAACTTTTACAATCCGTAAACCAATGATAAAAATTATGGATTTAGAAGATTATGTTGATGCTGGCCAACTATCAAAAGCTCAGATGATAGCTATTGAGACTGCCATTACCGAGCAAAAAACTATTCTAGTAGTTGGTGGAACTGGTTCTGGTAAAACCACATTACTCAATGCAATTATTCGCAAAATTGTGGTTTTAGACTCTAAATGTAGATTATATATCATTCAAGATACCAGAGAAATACAAAGCAATTATAAGAATGCAACTTTTCCGCGCACTACTGAATCATTAAATATGAATGATTTACTTGAATCAGGAATGCGTTATAACCCAACTAGAATAGTCGTCGGTGAATTACTAGGTAAAGAGTGTTTTACATTTATGGCCGCAACAAATACTGGACATAAAGGAGCAATTTCAACCATTCATGCTAATTCACCAGGTGATGGATTACTGAGACTTTGCACACTATTAGAAACACACGGTTATAAGATCTCAAAGGCTGATATTGCAGCACAAATAAATGTCCTAATTTTTATTGAGCGCCACATTGGAGAGCCAAAGGTTAAGTCAATTGGATTAGTTGAAGGATATAATGCTCAACACGATAAATTTATAGTAAATGAGAAATTATTTGGTTCTTAATTAATAGGAGAAGAAAATGGCCTGTTTACCAGCCGTAATTAATCAACACCAAGTTTGCTTGGAATTTGCTAAACCAAAATCTGCACAGATTCAAGGGTTAGCAGGGAGAAAAAGCATCCCTGATAACTATGGATTAGTTTTTGAAACATCAAAATTAGGTAAAAAAGAATCAGTATTTTTTACTATGTCTAAAATGCAGTTTCCTATTGATATGATTTTTATTAAAGATGAAAAAATCGTCCTAATTGAATATGCAGCAAAACCATGCAATGTAACACCAGATAAATGCTTAGTTTATGGCGGATTTCCTGCTGACTATGTTATTGAAACCAACGTAGGTAACGCTAATAAATGGGGCATGTCAATGTTTGATAAATTTAGTATAAAGGCACCAAATGTTAAATAGTATGAACCTGCAACGATTGCTCAATTTAAAAAATGGTGATAACTTGCCAAAGCCAAATAGCAACTCCAAATTAGGTGGTGCGATAATAGTTGGTATTTTTATTTTATTAATGTGTTTGTTTATGTTTATCAATAATAATAAATTAAAACATATTCAGCAAGATTTACAAACAACTTCAAAAAGCAATAATAATCATCAGGATCAATTAGCAGAATCAACACAACCAAACTTATCATCAGACAAACTTGCAACAGATCAAGGGTACACGGTAATGTCTAAAATCATATTACCGTCCGATTCCTATCGAACAGTTGAATATTATAAGTTACATAAAGGTGAGCGTAAATTAAAACTTGAGGAATGCGCTAAATACGTACAAACAAATATTGGTTATGAGAATTGTAAAAATGCAAAAGCATCATAACGTTGGTTCGTGGATTAGAGTAGGAATATTTCTTTTAGTTTATTCAGATCTTCATGCAACCACTCTTGATATTCCTACTTATGTACGCTCATGTAGTCCAAATGTAGCGCCGAGCACCATGATTGCCATAATTAAAACAGAATCAAACTTTAACCCATTAGCAATTAATATTAATAACAAGGGGCAGCGCTTAAGTTATCAGGCTAAAGACTTAAATCAAGCTACTCAATGGGTAAATTATTTAGAGAATCACAATTATAATTTTGATGTTGGCCTTGGCCAAATTAATATTAAAAATATAAAACGATATGGCTATAAAGCAAGAGACTTACTCGATCCATGTGCGAATTTAAAAATGGCGGCACACATATTAGCAAGTAACTACAATGGTGCAAAACAGCGCTCAAATACGACCTCTGAAGCTTTATATAAAGCAATTAGTGCCTACAACACAGGTAACTTCCGCTCAGGTTTTTCTAACGGTTATGTAAAAAAGGTTATCTATAATGCTAAATATTCGGAAATTCTTGAGGCGCAACGATAATAAGCGGAAACTTATTGGCACACTCAAACTCTGGTGTATTGGAGTTTTAATTTTAAGTTCAATAAAGTTATCCCCTATTAGCTTTTTTTATAATCATACAATATCAATGCCAATCGGTCTATACCTTGTTAATTTTTTTCATCCTACATTAAAAAAAGATGATCTTGTTATAGCTTGCTTGCCAAACGAGGAAGTTGCAAAATTTGCAATTTTACGAGGTTATATCTTACATTCAAATCACTCATGTAATTGGAACTCTGAATATTTACTTAAACGTATAAAAGCGGTACCTGGTGATGTAATAGAGATCAGAGATAAACAAATATATATTAACGATACGCTGTTACCCAACAGCAAAATACTAAACATGGATAGCTTAGATCGCCCATTAACATCTAGTCTTTTACCATTAAAGCTTGGAAATAATGAATACCTGATTTTTGGTGATGAGGCCTCATCATATGACTCAAGATACTTTGGCATAATTAAAACAGATAACATAAAAGGCAATGCCTACCCTATTTACACAAAAGGAAATGATCTATGATTAGCAATATCCGTGAGTATATTAGAAATATAGTCGGATTGATATTATCGCTACTACTTATATGCATATTTGTGGAGTTTGGGTTATTTAGATGGCTTATGTCCTATGTATACAATACTCCATACTGGGATAGAGTTATTTACTCATTTCATGATATTTATGTGGTAATTTCTCAAATACACAACATGGCCAATTCGGTTAGTGCGACTCATGAAGCTATTGGCTATGGGCTTAAAATACAATCTATTTTTACTTTAATTTTACTTTTTGGATCCTTCTTAATCGTCATTATTGTGTACAGTGCCCTAACCAAAATCCTTGCTATAGCTCCTAAAATTAAGGAAACTCGGTTCGCTAATTATGCAGAATTAAAAAAACTAGGACTATTTAAACCAGGTGGCGTAGTTATTGCTGGATTTAAAACTTGGACTGGATATGTGAAACCAATATACCATCATGGCGAGGAACATATTTATCTGGAGTCAACTACAGGTACTGGTAAAACTGTTGCATCAGCAATTCCATCTGCATTAAGCTGGAATGGTTCAATCATCTTTAATGACAATAAAGGTGAATTATATAAAAAGTCCGCAGGTTATCGGCAACAAACTCTTAAAAACAATATCATAAAATTAAACTTATCATGCCTAATGCACGATAGCGCATTCTTTAATGGTTTGTTGGAGATAAGAAAGTGCTCGTATAGTGAAGCAAAAGATGTATCAAAAATAGCAAAAATCATTTCTAATATTACTGATAAAGAGTTTAATAGTAATGACAATCCAAATATTTATTTTGTACGTGGTCCAATTTATATCATCGAGGCATGTATATTGCATTGTCTCTATACAAATGAGAATCCAACATTCAAAGATGTTAATGACATAATCGCAGGGTTAGAAGTTGAAGATTTACTCCAACTGTTGGAGCAAACAAGCCATTATGACGAAGTAAGAAAGCATAACTTAACCCCTGAGCAACTTTCATTTGTAGATGAGTTATTTCAAGGTGAAACTTCCCACCCTACTATTAGTAAACAAATTAAGGGTCTTACATTAGTAAGCAAGAATCCAAAGCAACTTGCTGGATTAATAGATTCTGCCAGAACTAGTTTACAAATATTTAATGATCCGTTAATACAACAAATCACCTCAAAATCTACTTTCAGGATTTCACAATTAGTTGATGACTATCAAAAAACTTCCCTATACTTAATTTATGAACCAGGTGATAGTGGACGTTTGGCAGTCTTAATTAGGATGGTATTTGAACTAGCTGCTGATTATGTAATGCGTGATGGAGTTAAGCCAACATTTAGAAATAAACTGCTATTACTCATCGATGAGTTTCCTCAATTGGGTAAATTAGAGAAAGTTAAACAAATTCTAGAGATTGGACGCTCTGCAGGTATTAAAGTATTTGTGATTGTCCAAGAAAAAAGTCAATTAGTTGAAACATACGGCCAAAATCAAATTATTACCACTCAATCATCAGTAAAAATTACTTATACACCTAACTCTAACTCAGTTGAGTACATTCAGAAATATATGGTTGGTGAAACAGAAGAACATAAAAAATCAGTTACTAAATCATCAAGTAGTAAGTCAAATGAATCAGCATCTATAAATACTGCCAAAGAGAAGAAATACATAATGACTATTGATGAACTGTTAAATTTACCAATTATTCAAAAGAAAACAATTACAATAAGCTTTATAACTTCTTTAAACAAAATTAAATCCAATAATTACAAAATAGATAATGAAACTATTAAAGATTTGGTTTATATTTTAAATATACTCATCACTAAATTCCCTAGCGAACTAAGATTACAGAGTATTTATGAATATTTTTACCGAGATTTAGATGTGCAGTATATTGAAGAAAATGATTTCAATTATTTACTATCAAATGAAGTCTTTATGGAATTTATTTCCAGACCCCTAGAGAAAGAGCTTGCAATTAAGCCTGGTGATGTAATAATTAATATTTCAACCCTACGTCCATTCAGGCAATACCGCGGTGCTCAATTTTGCTATATGTTTGATAAAGAATTTCTAAGACGAAGCAATATGAAAGTCTTAAAAGATGAAAAACCTAATGAAATTAAGCCAATCGATTTCAAATTTTAATAATTAAATGGTTTTACCGCTTAAACATGTACCCACAATATGGGTACATGTGATATAATACTGTTATATAAAATAACAAAGGTAGCTAAGTAAATTGTCAGTAAAAACCACTAAACCAAAACTTTCATTGCGACGTAGTGCAAAGTATGAACCACTAATTGCTCAAATTGAAAAATTGGCAGAACAAAACTCAGGGGCTGAGTTTACTGCTACTTTGATGAGTATTTTAGAGCTTGGTCTTAAAGCTCATGCTACTGGACTTAGAGTTTCAGATGGAATCCTAATTAATATTAAGAATGGAGTTACAGAAATGAATGTTGATAGAGAAGTTGCTCGAAGTGTATTTACCAGCCTTGCTGGTTCATTAATTAACATTAGCCAAGGTGAAGAAAACAAACAAACTCCAGATCAATCTAGAATTGAGTTCTGCGAATTAGCATCAAGTGCCTTATTTGTTGAACATGGAAGATTTAGGCACTATACGGACACTGATGTTACCTACGTATTTGAAAATATAGCTCCAATTTTAAAACAACTTAGACTTACTTCCTCTTCATTAGAAAAAGAACAAATCCTTGAAAATAATAAAACTGTTTTACAAAGTTTAATTGATAAAACTGGTGTGACATTATGAGTTTCGATAAAGAAATTGCAGATAAAATGCTATCAAAAGCAAGGAATAAATTAGCTAAAGAAAACATGAGTAAGTCAATGGTGCAGGAACCACATTTAGTTATCCTAGGCGGACAACCAGGATCTGGTAAATCATCGGCCATTGAATTAATTGAGGGTATATATAAGGATAATATCGTTTCAATTAACGGTGATGACTTTAAACCAATGTACCCTAACTATGATAATAAAATGCAAAAATCACCTAATGAAACAAGTATTGAAGTACAACCATATAGTAATTACGTTGTTAACGCTTTAAAAAATGAATATTCTGATAAAAAATATAACTTAGTTATCGAAGGTACGATGCGAACTTCAGATGTTCCGTTATCTACTGTAAAAGAAATAAAATCTAAAGGCTATAAAGCTGAAGCTTATGTAGTAGCAGCAAATTATTATGCAAGCCGTAGTGGTTGTTTATTACGCATGGAAATAGATCAATTTAATACTGGAATTGGTCGTCCAGTACCAGTTGATAGTCATGATGCTGCATATAAAAATATTCCAGAAACAATACAGGCACTCACCGATTCTGGGATGTTAAATAATTTGAAAATTTTAACCAGAAGTGGTCAAGTCATTGGAGAATTAAGCAAAGGTGATGATATCGTATCAATTTATACTTCTCATCGTAATAAAATGGATGATTTGGAATTCAAGCAAATCAACGGTGATCTAAATAAAGTTTTTGAAATGATGAAGCAGCGCAACGCCAGCGAAGTTGATATTAGTAAGGTAAGAGATTTACAAGGCGAATTAAAATTAGACTATCAGAAGGAATTATTAAAAACAGATCCTCGGGATTTAAAAACTACTGCAGAAGTGCTAGATTATTTCAAAAAACTACGACCTGAAGAAATGAAAACATTAGTGGTTGAAGATACATCTTCAAAGCAACTATACGAAAAAAAATTGCTTATTGATGGTAAAACTCATAGTTATTTAACGCCAAAAAAAGCGGCTGAAACTTTATCAAAACATTTGAATGTTCAAAATTTACTCCCAAAGAAGGAAATTACTAAAACACTATCTCGGGACAACAATATGGATTTTGGTATTTAATAATTTCTGGAGCTACGATACGGTTACAAATTACAATTATTTTAAGAAAGTTTCTAGAATGAATAAGGATCCACTAATTATAATATCAAATAATTTACTTGGTAAATATTGCTTGGAGCGAAACTACCAAACAGCCCAAGAAATAGATAATGATGAGCTAATTGCTTGGCTGAAAACTCAGAAAGAAACTATAAATGATGATAATTAATATCAAACTTTTAATTAGCACCCATAATTATCTTGTGAGGAAAATATTATGAACTTACTTTCATCAAAACTTTTTGATGTACAATTTATTAGAAAATTAGGCTTTTCAATTGTGGAAAATCAAGAATTAACTATATTAAGCGATATTCGGTTAGGTGCAGTAAGTTTAAGTGGCGTCATTAAGGAAAATGTAACATTGAGTATTGGTGAGAAATACGAAATATTTGCAACTAATGAAACAGATAACCTACTTCTAATTTATGTAATTGATGAAATTCACGAACAAAAGCATCATTTAGCAATTATTAAAAGAGAGTTTTTAACCTCATGAATGGAAGAAAATTTGAACACACCACATTTAGATAAAAATATTAAACTCAGAGATAAATTTATAGAGGTCTTTCTTGACAAGTTTATTGATTTCTCTAAATATGAAAATAATATTGAATTTGCAAGAGATAAATATTTGTTTGCCAGAAAACTATTTAAGATTATTAGCTCGTTGCTAGTTTGTTGTTTTATGATAAAGAATTTGCTAGTTTCTATTCTAGTAATTATCTTATTCTTATTTACTACTTTTAGCTTTAATGCGTTTAAGAATAAGCTATTAAGCATGAATTTATTAGATGAAAAAATACGATTGCAGGAAGAGAATTCTTTCATGAATGATCAGGGTGGTTTATTCTATTTTTTCTTGATAAAACTTCCAATTATGTTGGCTGTCTTGGTAGCAGTATGTCTAATTTATATTTATGTTAAACTTAATTAACAGTAGTGGAGCTAAGAATGAATATTTTAAAATTGTTTTCGTTTAATAAAAAACCTCTCAGTACATGACACAAATAAAAAAAGCTGACTAAGATCTAGAGTTTCAGGCATCATAATGATTTTCCCACCAAGAAAAATTATCAATGAATGCCACAAAAGATATCAGTCAGCTAAGCGAGATTTTAAACCAAACTTTGGGAGTCCACAAGAATAATTGCGAAACGGTGATAGATTTTGCGATTGCCGTGCAAAAGAGTAGAACGGTAAATTTAAATCAATCCATCCATAATAGCACTACGTTTAGCTTTTTTATTACCTCGTAAGTAGAATTTAAAAGTAATATTAGGGTTAGAATGTCCCATAAGTTCGGTAATAGTAGTTATATTTATGCCTTTGTTAACTTGGTTTTGTCCAAAGGTATGCCTGAATTTATGTAAATATACATGGGTGACACCAATCTTGTTAAGATGGATTTTAATAGTAGTATAAATGTTTTCTCTGGTACTGATATTACCAGATAAACTTGGCACGATGTACTTGCTAGTAATTTTAGCGCGAATAATCTCCAAGTTATTTTGCACAAAAAGCACGGGGAAATCTAGATCACGGACTTTTTGTCCTTTACCCATGTAGTGAAATTTATACATTTCACCATAGACATCATCATACTCAATTGAGACATCATCCACTGTCAAATTACACAGCTCAGAAATACGCACACCATGAAATAGCAATAACTTAAGGATTAATGACAAACGATTGTTTTTAAGTCCATTCGTCCTGTCTAACGCTTGAATTAAGTTTTTTATCTTTTGTTGCTCAACATCATTAAAAACATCAACTGGTTTATCAACTTTCTTGATTGTTACGCCTGTTACTTTATTTTTTAGGATTCCATATTCTTTAATGTCAAAATCCGCAATAAACCATAAAAATTGTTTTATTATTGTAATATGTAATTGTTTAGTAGAGTTAGCCAAATTAAGCTTATTTATGTAATCTACCAGAGTTGAGTTATTAATATCACATATTGTAGATATTTGATGATTATCAATAGAATTAACTAAATACTGATAAAAATATTCATAAATACGATTATAGATCATTAGTGTATTTTTAGACAATTCCTTGGCAGATTGCTCACTATAGAACATTTCCCAGAAATTATTAATTTGTTTAAGCATATTTAATCACTTTAATAAAAATCAACCGCTACTAACGGGTTGTTACATAGCTTATTATACCATAGACCCACTATAAGCATAACATAATTATATATTATGTTATAGTTAATAGGTAAGTAATTACACTAAACACCCTCAAATAATCGCTAATTAAGTATATAAATTATGTTATAGTTAAATAAACTAAAACAACAAATACATAATTATGATAAATATAGTAAAATAATGTACTAAATAAATAATTATTGGAGAATATAATGGACAATATTAAAAAAATACGTAAAATAGCAATTAGTGACGAAACTCAACAAAAAGCACTAATTATGGCAGCTAAATATAACTTTACGGATATGGCAGATAAAAAAATTGATATTGATGAATTACTGTCAAAAATTATTGAATCCGCAATTGATTTGCAATTTGATAAATATACAGATCAAATAAAAGGTATAAAAGAGGTTCAGTTAAATGGTGACATAGTTCTCGAAATAATGAAAAAAGAAGGAGATAACGCCACAGTTATAATTTCCCAGCAAACAAATGGTGGATCTGCACCATTACTTGATACAAGTTGTAAAATAGTTCAAGAATCATCAGAAATGGGAATTCAAGTGAAATTTAATGCAAATCAAATTTTTATTAATAAAAATAATTCAGTAATAAAATCAGCAAAAAATGATCAACTTGAACATAAATCCCTGAATGATATTACAAATTAACAAATAAAATATATGGTTTAAATATTATTACGATGAGGAGCGATAAATAAGTGGGAACTGTTAAATTTTTGGAAGCGATAAAACATATCGTGCCAACAAATCAAGATATTGAGAATACCATTAACGCACTTAAAACATTAAAACCAATGTCTTGTTTTAAATGTCAAAATTGGAATTTACTTGAATGGGAAGTTAATATAAATGAAAGAATGTGTAACAGTCTTAGAACTTATACTGATAAAGATTTCTTTTGCAAAAATTTTATATCTTCAGAAATAGAAACTATTGAGTATGAACCAATTACACCCAAAAATCTAATTCAAGTGTTAAAGTATAATAGAGTAAACCCACTTATGTATTTAGTTGAAGATGGTCAAATTGTTACAAATAATCATGATGGCGTTCGTAATATTTTTCTTTTTAATGACGATAAATGGTTAGAACATTTGCAGTTAGACATAGGTGAACTACGTCAGATCCCTAAAAATAATTTATATTAAAGAAATAAAAAATGGATAAAGTAAAAATAGGTGATATTATTTATTTGCAAAAGGACCAGAGCGACAGATTAAATGTAATTAAGTGTAAGGTTCTAAATACTGAACCAGATTACTTTGTTATAGAAAATTGTAACAACAGTAGATTTCAATTTAAATGGTTATATGATGGTGGGGAGATAATATTTTTGAAATTCCCGCTAAGGAATTATAATGATGGTATTTACTCTAGAATTGAGGACAACCAAGTAGGTGAATGGCTATATCTTAAAACTACTTTGGCTAATAAAGTAAAGATAATAGCTGATCAGGCTCGAGGTATTTTTGATTTAAATAAAATATCTATGGAGGAGCTCGGTTTACTAAAAGGATTGGATTCTTTCATTGATGAATATAAGAAAGCACGAGATGATTTTGTTGAGTACTCAATCAGTATTCGTAGATATGATTAAATTATGGTATTATTGGTTTAGTTGTTAAATATATTAAATGGCGTAGCTATGCAAGATAAATATACTTAATTTATTTTTATCAAAATCAGACACAGTTAAATTTGCATAAATTGCAAATTACTAGGATATAAACTAAAAGCAAAAGCCTCACTAAAAAGTGAGGCTTTTGCTATAATCATTGCCTGCTCTCCGCGCTAACCTCTTAATGGTTGGACGCCTGAGTGGTTAGTGCTTTCCGGGCAGAGAAAGGAGGGCGCTATGAAAAAACTGGAAGCTATGATTGTTGTAATTTCTGCCATTACTTCAATTGTTACTCTAGCAAACCAGCTAATTCAATTAATCAAATTGATTAGGTAGTTTTTTCGCCACCCGAAAGGGTGGTTTTTTTCTAACTCTTTATTATAGCATAAATTTTAAAATGTCAGCAACTACTAACAGTTTTAACCACAACGTTCTTCAATAAGATATCTGTGCCAAATAAATTATTATAAAGCGAAAGAAATAACTTTGCAATTATAGCTCTTTGTGAACAACCTTGCGAGTAATAACTAATGTTATCGTCCGTATAAAATTCTAATGGTTTAGCCATTTCATATAAGTAATACTGAGGATTTTCCCGCAATTGTTCAAGTAACCTATAAAATATAGGAAATTTAATCGCGGATAACCATGTAGAATAATTATAATTTGGATGTCCACAACAATGTACATCACCACAATCGCTAAATCTACCAACTTGGCCAACAATACTATTAACAGAAATATCACGATGAATAATCGGTTGGTCTCTCAGACCAATTAAATGACACCCTGCGTTTACTGATGTGTTAACGTTATGTTCTAACTCTTGGTTCATGAATTTATCTAGCATGTATTGCAACCCATGCTTGTTAATTAAACCTAAAAAATCTTGCTCATCCATTATCATAATAAAACCACCTGTGAAAATACCGCACCAATTGAATCGTTAATAACTAAATCTGCATGTTTATCATAATCTGTGGCCCCACGATTTATTAGGACCAGCTTAGAGCCAATAAAATGCGTTAAAAATCCTGCCGCTGGATAAACTACTAATGAAGTACCACCAACTATCAATGTATCCGCGGTATTTATAGCTTTAACCGCGTTAATGACGACTTCATCGTTTAACCTTTCTTCATAAAGAACCACATCAGGCTTGATAATTCCATTGCATATTTTACAGTTTGGAATAATTGACTTAGACTGTAAAATATAGTCAAGAGCATAGTATTCATCACATTGAATACAGTGATTGTGCTGTACTGAACCATGTAACTCATATACATTCTTCGAGCCAGCGTTTTGATGTAATCCATCGATGTTCTGCGTAATGACAGCAGTAAGTTTAAGACTTGTTTCTAACTTGGCCAATGCGGTATGAGCAATGTTTGGCAAGGCACTCGGATGAAGCATTTTTGAACGATAAAACCGATAAAACTCTTCTGGATTCTGCATAAAAAAACTATAACTCAATATTCGTTCTGGAGGTAATGCTTCCCCAAATTTGGTAGTAAATAAACCATTTTCAGAACGAAAATCTGGGATTCGACTTTCAGTAGAAACCCCCGCCCCTCCAAAGAATACAAGATTCTTTGACCCATTAATAATTTCTTTTAACTGCTTAATTTTATCCATATACTCCCTTGATTAAATTCAAATTAAAAACTAAAATATTATATACTAAAATCACGTCCACCAAGATCTTGCTTACGTGATGCTTCAATCTCTCGCTTACGAACTAACTCAACTGAACGTTTATCTAAATCCTTGGCAATTACCCGAGCATCAAAACGCTCATGCTTAATTTCTTTGGTTAAAGTTTGCTCTTTGACTTGGGCTACAAATACGGTACTGTTCTTAATTAATCCAGTTATAGGTAGGTTCTGATCCCAATAACTCTGAACCTTACCCGATTCAGTTTCCAGCTTGATAAAGTTTAACTTTTCACCTTTAATGGTTCGAGTTCCGAAATCTACTATTTTGCCAACACTCTGTCGAGTTGGTGCAACCTCATCATCGGAGAATTTCATGTCTTGCTTAATCCCATCAATTGCTTCTTTGGCCAAAGGAAGACTCTTCGAGTCATAAATTGCCTTGAATCTACCTTGCCCTAAATCCTTATCACCTACCTTAGCAATAATTACTCCATCACCTGGCTTCAAGTCATTATCTTTAACTAATCGCTCAAGGTCTACCCCACGTAAAGTTTGCACTCGACCATCAACTTCTTGAATTTTAATCGAGAACGACTCTTTGCTGTTCTCATTAAATTTACTCATGCCTATTTCTAAAATTACTCCTGAGCTAGATTTATCAATTATCTCAAGATCGTGCTTAACTTTGAGTGTATCAATAGCGGCTTGCTTTTCAAGCTGCAGTTTATCCAATGGAACTTCTTTAACCATAAAGTCCTTAACTTTATAATCTTGTAGCTCAAGATCTTCTTTAGTTTTGGCAATATACATAGTTTGGCCAACTTCAACTTTACCAGCATCGATTAACTCTTTATAGCCAGTATTCCAATACTTAGTATATAAACCACTAGTTAATGCAGCTGATTTCTCAAGCTCAGAATCATCTAGCCCACGACAGGCAAACGCATTCCTGAGCTTTGGATCTTTATCTTCAGGCTTACTTACGTCAACTTGTCCAATTTGAGCAACATACAGCTTATCACCAACACTAATATTACCTTCATCAACCATTCTGGCCAAATCGTTACCCCAGAGAGTTTTTTCACCCATAATGGTAGAGAATTTAATGAAAGAGGTTACTTCTTTGGCCTTATCGTTAAACTTAGCTGCACCAATCTCTAAAACTGTACCCGCGACCTGTTTTTCAAGATCAGCTAAAGTAACACTGTTTTTAGCACAGAACTCTTCCTTAATCTTAAGGATAGCTGGGTCAATCTTACGAGTGTTTTCTTCAAGCAGGATAAAGCTTGATTCTTGGCCCTTAAATACGCCATGCCCGCACTTTACAACCTTGCCAGTCACCTCCTTGGTTAGATCTATACCTTCATGTGCTATCTCTTGCTTGGCCGCCTTAATATCCGTTTCTATTAGCTCTTTCTTCGCTTCTTTCTTGAAAGAACCATCACCAATAATCTCAAACGAGTATTCCAACGTTTTAGTCTCAATATTAACACTGGGCTTCACCGAAACTAAATCTCCATGCTGATAACCAAGATCCTTAAGTTTGGCTGCTATATCAGTTTGGCTAACTGTGAAATACTCTTCAGTATACTTAGCTTGCTTCCAAGCAGGTAACTCAATGATTAACTTATCCTCACGGATATAATCAGAAATAAGCACGCCACTTTTTAAATCATCCGTATATTTCTTCCAAAAGTTAACGTCAACTTTAGGCGCATTCTGCGCTTTACCATCAATTGAAAGCAAGTCACCTTCCTTCAATTTGTCTTGGTCCACTAAATAACCAATCTGTCCGCCACTTAAATGGTACTCTTTTTGTTTCTGCATATCGAACACGGTAATTTTAGTAACTTCACTATATTTACCCGCTTCGTTCATCACGTCAACTTTAGCAATCTTAGTAACTAATAAACCATTAACTTCTTGATAGTTTTCAGCATAAAAAGCCTTATTGTTTTTTTCAATAGCCTGGTATTCGGCCTTCATACTAGCAACTAGTTCTTTACGGTAACTTTCGCTAAATGCATCTTTAAAAGTAACATCATAGTTGTTTTTAATGGCTAGTTCAACTAACTGACGCCTAAAAGCCTCATTACCATGTAACTCAATGTTTTTACCAAACTTAGAAAGTGCTAAATCAAAGCCAAGTTTAAGATGTTCCGCATCTCGCGTAATTAAATCAATTCGTTTACCAGTATCTTTAATAATTACCTTATCATCATGGCGATAAGTAATTACTCCAGCCGCATCCACTATATGCGTAATATTCAATCTAAATTCATTATATCTATCTACATGCTTAATTGAACCAGTCTTTTGATACTCTTCAAAATCAATTCGTAGTCGTCGAAGTTCATGCAATGCCTTATCATCACCTGCCTGAGATTTCTCAACTAGAAATTCACGATAAGATTCCTGCATATCTAAATTGTATTTAGATTTAATTTCCTCCAGATCTTTATTCCGTGCCGCATACAAAGATCTATTTTCCAGTAAGCGCTCCATCTTCAATTCACGACGTTGTAATTCACGCTTATGGTATGGAATCTTTAAATCATTCTTAATATTTGCATTCTTTGCAGCAAACTCAACTTTAATCTGTTCAAACTTAGTTTTAACTGTCTTCTGTAGATCGCTAAGCTCTGTATCCTTACGAGCTTTAAAATCTTTAACCCATGATTTATATTCTTCAGCCAAATAACGCTCATCGCGTTGACTCCAGCCTATCTCACGATTTACTTCGCGTTGCATCAATTCTGCACCGCGCATTAATTTGGTGCTCTCTTCCCAGTTAAGGTTTAGTTCTTTACGACAAAAATCAACCACCGAGTAATTATTTGTACCGCACTTAATTCTGTCCTCACCACCCCGATTAATTGTTATAGTATATTTCTCTGGAATAACACCATGCGTCTTTTCAGCAAGCTCTAAGAGAACATCGGCTTTCAGGTTAGCTCGTAAGTGTGAGACCTCACCTTTAATCTTATCAAACTCAATTGACTCAGAAATATAATCAACAGAAATTGAATCTAGAGCTGAACTTCGTTTATCTCCTTGACGATTGATAACGTCTCCGACGTGTCCTCCTTTACTAACTCCAATAATTCGCGCGTACTCATCTCCTTTTTGCTCTCGCCACTCATCGGTAACAGTGCCGATTTTATCTCCGCTAATTCCTTCGCAATGCGTGGCAAATACTCTAAGATCAGCTCCTGCTGATTGCAAATGGTTAGCAGCAGCTCGTCGGTAGATACCTGTAAGTTGTTCAAGTTCGCTCCATCGCTCATAATGTTCTACTCCATGTTTCTCATAAAATTTACTTTTAGCTTCTTGCAGATATAGAATTTTTTCTTCATTCGATAAATCCTTATATTCCTGCAACTTCTTCCCAGTCTTAGATCTGTCCACATACTTACGTTGATCAGAAATAAGCTCATTCCACTTAGCCATCTTAAGCATGTGTATTTCTGGTACATCACGCTGCAACCCAGCATTAAGATATAACTTTGATTGCTCATTGGTCCAATCAATAAACTTTAACCTATCCTCGCGGCTATTACCAGCCACTTTATCTTTAGCATAAATAAAGTTTTCTTTCTCTGAACTACTGAGTTTAAGAAACTCATTGCTAAAGACAAATTCTTTTAAGTTAATACCTTTATGTTCTCCATCAGGAGTTATATTCACATAAGATTTACTTTCAATCTTTTTATTTCTAATCTGAGTTTCATAACCCATCGAACCCAGCAACTTAACTAACTCATCTCTTGAACTAATATTATTCTCTAATATTTGTTTAAAGATATCTTCCTTGTGTTGTTTACCAAGTCCTGTGAAATTATCACCCTTATAACGGCTGATAATTTCACTGCGTCCGTTAAACTCGGTTCTTGGATTATCCTTTGGTGACTCTAAACCATACTTGCAATTGATATACTCCTGGAAAGCATTTAGATAATCAATATTCGTTGATTCTTCAAATGAAATACTCTTACCAGTTAACAGATTAATCTTCGGGACTATCACATGTACATGTGGCTTACGCTCCACCAAAGCACCAGTTTTATTATTTCGATATGATTTAATTTTAGGCAAATGAGCTTCAGCATAAAAGCAAATCTCATCATCATTATATGATTTGAAATAAAAGTCGCGGAACTCTTTAGTCACACCAGCAAGCACTTCATCAGAAACTTGGTCTTCTTTAAAAGCCAACGTAAAGTGAAAGTATTTCTCACCACTATTATCAATACTATTGATAATATCGTCAACCGTATTTAGATCACCATCCAACAATATTTGACGTTCATCAAGTTGATCTCTATCAAAGAACCGATCTTTCATCTGGCCCTTTTCTAGATACTCCTTAATTCCTGAGCTACCGCCATTAGCGCGAATTAACATTATTCACCATTGTTCTTAGCATACAACAATAAATCAATAATGTTTCTTTGTTGAGTTTTAATTAAGTTAAGTTCACCTAAGAATTTAACAAATAGTTCTTCTGATATTCTGCCACTCAGTAACGCCTTATTAATTCCGTGCGCAACCTGATTAATATTATTACCCATCTTATTATGGTGGTAAATAATCTTAATTGAATCCTCTTTCCGCACAACTGTGGTTTTATTCTTTAGCGCAATATCGCGAAAGAACTGGCTTTTGTTATATCCTGAATCTTTTATCTTCAGTAAAAGCTTCATTGATTCCTCATCGTTAAGTCGAAACGACCATACTTGCGATGTCTTTAATTTAGGTTCTTCAACCTCAATAATTTCACTCATTTTTATCTCATAAAATATGATTATTCAGTGTAATTCAGACACTTGAAACATGGTATAATAATATCGGATATTATCATATTTTTAAACCAATGTTTCGTGTAAATAAGCAAAAAGAGTAAGTATTTCGCAGAAATACGTTAAATGGGTTTTAAAGGGTACCCCTTTAGCACCGCGGTTAGTAGACATTCGTAGAATGTATACAACCGCTGTCGTGCCTGATTGCTGGCGCAACCATCTATCAGGTATATATTATAAATATAAATAAAATAGAATGTAAGAAATAATATTAAATTTAGCAAACAAATTTTAATTAATATCAAATCATTATTACTTTAAATGAATAGCAATATATAAATTTAGCTAACACAATTAATAAGATACTTTTAATAATTGCTATTAAAGCATTAATTTACTACTTAATTTCAATTAAGAAGCTAATACTTAACAGTAATTTAGAAGTTCATTATTAGTAATCTTATATATAGAACAATATAGTTATGTTAATATGGATAAAATATGTGATAATATTTACTTAATTTCAAGAAAGTAATAACAATGAGTGTAAAGAATTATTACCAGCAAATAATAACTTATTACCCACTAATAGTGCAGTTAAAAAAATTGAGTTACTCATTACCTGAAATACTAGATATTCTTAACCGAGATCATCAATTTAAAATCGAGTCAGCAACACCTGCTCAATATTTATCAACCGCACTTAGCCAAATAAAAAGCAATAAAGTAAATAAGAAATTTGAAGATTATATGATACTCAGCGGAATCATTAGTTCAAGTAAAGCTGAGTATGAAGAATTTTGTGTTGAGATAGAACCAGATTGTTATCTTACGCATATTTCAAAAAATGTTAATAAAGCTTATATTGTTAATGAATCAAATATACATAAGCTTGGATCTATTCGTGCGTGCTTAATTGCTAAACGAATACTAAAATTACACCACTTATCTGATAAGCAATTAGTTCATAATTTCATTATTGAAAAAAACAAATGGAATGTTACAGATAAGAAATACGAACTGTCTAGTGATGACAATAAAACCATGCAAACTATTCATGATCAAATATTAAATATATTTGAAACTTCAGTTAGAGAATTAAAACTTAAACCAACTTTCTATGAGGAAATCTTTGATGAAAAAATCTAAAATTGAAATAACTCCAAATCAGGTAAATGATGTAAATAACTTTATTTTAAAATTACCAAAAGTTACCCTTACCGCTGAAGATGCAATTTATAAATGGGCTCCTGCTATTATTAAGAAGATAGAAGAAGATGGTTATACCTACTCATTAATTTGCGAAATTCTTAAAAAAGAAAAGCAAATTGATATTGCAGTTTCAACTTTATCTACTTATATTAATAAATATAAGCGCCAACAAAAACCTAATTCAAATGAAGATTCGTTTGCAGAAAATCATAATCAATAAATTATTATAATGGATTTATAAAATGGCGTATAGTATTAAGGATGTAGTTACTCAAATTACTAATGATTTTAGTACAGTAGAATTTGATTTGGCTGAGAATAGAATAACTCTTGAGCAGTATCAAGAGCGTTTACAGAACTCAAGGCTTTTAGTTTTTATTGAAAACTTATTATTACTCACTCCAGAAGCTGCATTAATCTCATTTCAAAAACAATGTAATTCTGGTGCTCAAATTCCTGAAGATTATAAGCATAAAATATTAGCTGCTCTTAAAGATAGAATAACACTATTTTATACCGATGATTTAGCGGTTTTAGTTAATGCTATCCCACAAGATTTACCATTAAAAGAAACTTGTGAAGCTCTCGGCAAATGCTATGATGATTTGTTCATTAAGCATGAACAACTAAAGGCAATTGGCTTCATTTTTGAATCTCATTATAAAACAATGTTTATTGATAATTCAAAAAATGTAATTGCTAATTTAAAAAATCTAGCGAGTGAATCTGAAGATGTTCAAATTAATAAAATTCAGTCATCAAGTTTTGATACAAGTGTAATTAAATTACTTTCTACCAAATTTAGTCCAACTGTTGCTCAGTATTTCAAAGTAAAAAAGATTCAATACTCATATGCAAAGATTAGAGCTTTTCCAATTCTATTTAAAGATAAAGAGCCATTATATCGTCAACGAATTACTAATGAGTTTACTGAAATAGTTGCTAAACCTTCTGTAGACCTTAACTTTGTTTTATTTAATGATGATAAACCTGTTGAAGCTCAAAAAATATCCAAAGAGGTAGTTGAAGAACCTATTATTCAAAATATAGATACTCCTGAAATTAAAACTCCAAGTCTGGTTGAAGTTATTGAGGCTACACCTCCAATTACTAAACCACAACCCAAAGCAGAAAATATAATTCCCCTAGCGGATCTTGAACCATTATTAATGAGATTAACTACTAAATATAATGAGTCATTAAATTCAGCATTTTTAGAGTTTCTAGAAACTTTAAATGCTAAAAAAATCAATGTTCACTCAGAAGATGCCATCAAAGTATTAGATAAACTTTACGAATTAGAAGCCCATCAAGAAAGTTATACTCCTGAAGTTACAACTCCAGATAATTCTATGATTAATTCTATTAATGAGAACTATTTAGAATTACGTACTATTATTCAAAATATTCAGCAAGTATTAGAATCATCAGAAAATCATAGTTCTGAAAGTATTCATCAGATACTAAGCACCATAGAAAAAATTAATATATCTAATAGTAGTTTTGCAGATAATCTTAGCCAAGTATTTAGCAACCATGCGGATAATTTACAAAAAACTGCGAGTAATTTAATTAGTCAAGAATTAAAATTACTTAGTCCAGAAATGATTTCACAACAAATATTAAAGCTTTCTGAATTATCATCTCAAGCATTAATTGATAAAATAAATAATTTAGAGTCTTCGATGACGGAAACTTTTAGTGAAATTAATTTAATTATTAATGAAATTGAAAGAAAGTACACCGATTCATTAGCTACAAATAATAAATCAATTAATAGCTTATTTGAAACTTCTCAAAAAAATATTAATCAAAGTGTTATTGCTTTTACTGATAAATTGGATACGTTTAAAACATTTCTTAATGATGAATTAATTAAAAAACTTAGTGATATTCTATCTAATGGTAATGATCTTTCTCGGCATTTAAAAATTACTCAATCATTATTAGAAAAAAATAAACCAGCTAAAAATTCATTAACTACCATGTTTCTATCTCTGAATTTAATAATCAGTCTGGCGGTATTATTTTTTGTGTTTGGTGGCAATAGTGGTAAACCAAATAAAGACTCGTTAGAGCTTAATCGCATTCTAGTTAATATTAATAAGTTAGATGCTACTAATAAAGCTAGTGTTGCTAAGGTATTAGAAATACCAATGAAAGACATTACTAACGCGGCTAATAATTAACTTATTCTAAGTTATCTTTTGCTAAAGCTACGAACCTCAAATCTTAGCGCATTTTCTTTGATTTGAGGTTTATAAAATGTGCCTAATACGTTAAATTGTGAACTTCATTTAAATTAAACTCTTCAATCTGATAACAAACATCATTTGCTGCTTGCACCTGATGATTTTCTGCCAGTGTAATAAAAAATTCATCATCGCTATAGCTTCGATCGTGTTTATTGTTTTCCCATGCATTGATGAATGCTTTATGTAAATTTACCAGATCAAAAACCCCAATAATTTTTTTATGGTTAGGTTCATAATAATTATTATTAAACGTTAATAAGTATAACTTTTGCATTATTTTCTCCTAAATATGCGGGTAATATTACCCGCAACTAAAATCAAATCATCAATTATTAATTTTTGATTCTTCATTTCTCAAAATATAGTGCTGCAACCGTTCAATTATTTCATCGTCATTAATGAATGGTAAAACTTCCTCCCAATCGCAACGCCATAACTTCTCACAAAATCTACATTTTATAATTGGATATAGTAATCCATCATCATGATGTTTAATAAAAGCTAATTCAATAAACCACTCAGCCCGCCCCCTATAAAATGGCTTAATTTCACCACAATCAGCTAAATCACCGCCATGACAACATGGCAAATTAACCACAATACCAGCCTCTTCATGTTCAAGTTGTAAAGTTCCTAATGTGTTTCGCATACATTCATCTAGCTCAAAATTTGGTAATGGATAACCGCGGTTATATTCTTCTCCGTATTCCCCAACACTCATGCTAAGCTCATCGCAATGCGGAGCTCTAAACAAAAAGCCCTTTGTTTTGGTATCATCATAACGCTTAGATTTCCCACCATCAAAATATTCAACTAATGGAGCATCTTCATAACGCAAGTAATACATACTTACACACGATCCAATTTTAATATTTTCTTTAGTTTTTTTAATTTTAGTATATTCGCCCATTTTATTTACCTTAAATAGTTAGGGCGGTGATATAATTACCACCGCAAAAGTTAATTATTTAATAGCTAATTTTTCGA
>ERZ650304.66-NODE-66-length-67602-cov-9.133270_pt1 | contig 67602 bp, 74 predicted proteins | sample MGYA00376240_ERZ650304 | MGnify/ENA primary metagenome ERZ650304 (study PRJEB26733, sample SAMN07839271) | wastewater metagenome | biome: small river; feature: stream; material: water | place: USA: North Carolina | collected 2016-03-01 ...
TTAACTTGTATAGGCAAATAGACTACATTGTAAGTCCAATAAACTTCACCTAACATCGGTTTGGCAAAATTGCCGTTTTGTGCTTCGTTTGACATTTTATCTAATTTTTAAAGTTTGTAATCTAATGAAGTTTTGTGTTCGGCAACTTCGCCAAGCCGTTAAACGTTATATGCCATTGACCAAACAGTCATAAAGTATCAATCAACAAGATAAAAAGAAATTCTATTTTCCAGTTGAACCAAATCCTCCTTCGCCTCTTTCTGTTTCGGCTAATTTAGATTCAACAAATTGCATTTTAGCGACAGGGCAAAATATCAGCTGGGCAACTCTTTCTCCGTGAATCACCGCAAAATCGTTCTTGCCGTGGTTCATCAAAATCACTCCTATCTCTCCACGATAATCAGAATCAATCGTGCCTGGCGTGTTGAGTACTGTTATTTGATTCTTCAAGGCCAAACCGCTTCGTGGTCGAACTTGAATTTCATAGCCTTCTGGTATTTCTACCTTTAAGCCAGTCGGTATCAATCGACACTCTCCTGACGGAATGATAATGGCTCGAACATAGTCAATGTTCTTTTCTTCGGGCAATGGAATAAATGCTTGAACGTCCATTCCGCTTGCTCCTTCCGTTTTATACTCTGGAAGAGTGACACTGTTGTCGGTCTTTGTAACTTTAACTTTCATTATGATTATTTTCCTATCTTAACCTTGTCCATAATGTCTTATTTATATTAGATAACATAACAATCAATAGTACAACTATTTCCTCGAATCCTAACCATAATTTGCAGTAACTGGTAAACTCCCGAACTGTATCGCAAGAATCAACTATCAAAAATGCGAACGCTCGGAATCCTATATAAACCACGATTTGTAGCAATAAGAATAATAGTATCTTGAATATGAAATTCTGTATGTAATACCTTAACATGACTTTTATTTTAGGCTTAAGAATAGTTTCAAATCTTGTTCTATCTTATCGAAAAATGCTTTCAATCCTTCCATCTGCTCTTCTGTAACTTTGGGATTCTGCATAGTTTCAGCAACCTTCTGTCTATCTTTCAATAACATATAAACGCTCGGTGAAATATCATTTAGATTTTTATAAGGCTTTGAAGCTATCTTTGCGATTCTTTCCGCCTCTTTATATTTTGCTTGGTCTATTGCTTGGCCTTCCATTTTACTTTCTTTTGTTTTTAATAACCTTGTTTTTGTTTTTAAAACTTGACTGTCGGAAATTTCCACCCCTCTTTTATAACCTTCTCTAAATGGGTATAACTTAGATAAAATTCTTTAATATGATTCTCATCATTCTTGGTTTTCCAATATATCTTAACTTGAAAATAATCTCGTTTGAAGACTGTTTTGAATTCAACCCTTACATTCATTAACAATAAAAATTCTTTTGGAGCCATATATTTCCTGAGTAGGAAATACTCATACTGCTCCTTCAACGTTTGTTTAGCTATCGTTAATTGTTCTTTGGTATAAGTGGATAATGCCATAGCATTTTCCTTATTTAACCTTGCCTGTGAATCTTTAAAAAGATTCCTTTTTGCCCCATATCGGCAAGATTTTGATATACAGTGTTAATTTCACTTAGTTCCATCGGCTTGATATCTTTTTCATCTTCGCTAAAAATTGGCCTTGAAAAAAGACAAATCCTTTTACTTCCAACTTTACTATAACGTGAGGAAATTTCCCCCAATCTCTCTTCTTTCCTTTTTCATTCTCAGCGTACACTTCCGCTGTGGGTATCGAATCAATTTCATCAAATTCGGTCATATGTTTGTATTTTTAATTATCTTTTTACACTTTACTTCCTGTTGTAGATTGTTATTGAAAGTATCTTCAAATACAATTACAAGTTCTTTCTTCGCTCTGGTTATGGCTACATATTTCAAATTCTCTTCTTGCTCGATTTGCCAAGGTTTTGTGGCATATTTACTCGGTATTAATTCAGGACAAATAAAGAACACTCTATCATTTTCCAATCCCTTCGCTTTATGGATTGTACTTAACAATATCCCTTCTATCTCATCTGAAAAAATATCCTTGATTCTTGCCAAGAGTTGTTTGGTATTATGGATGCCTTCACTCAGGACTTCTAATAATTCTTGCTTCTGTCGAAACAGCACCGCTCGGTTGTGTTTTTCTGGCTTATTGATTCCTTTACTTTCTAATCGGCTTATCAATCTCTTGTAAGCATCGTCCAATTTAACCAACAAAGCCTTTACACTCTGGGTAGATTGTTTATTAACCATACTCGCCAATCCTTCTCCAATATCTTTGCCTCTCACCTTACTCTTTATTCCCTGTTTTAATAGGTGCATATTCAACATAACCAATGGTTTAACATTTCTGCAAAGAATCCAGTCATTACTCCGTAAATTAAGCAAATCACCCTCTCTGACGATTCCTTCCTCAGCGTCATCATGGGATTCAATTTCCTCGACTATTGAAGAGGCAAGGTCAACTATTTGTCTGTCACATCTATAACAAACAGACAAAGGAAGTTTCTTTGTATTGGCATATATGGAACTCAAACGCTCGTAACTATTAAAGTCAGCGCCAGCAAATCCATATATCGCTTGTCTTGGGTCGCCAACGCATATTAGCCTTCCACCTTTCTTTACTATTCTCTTGATTATTTCTTGCTGTGCGAGTGATAAATCTTGCGATTCATCCACAAATACATAATCATACTTATGAAGTCGGATTGTATCGTCAACCGCTGGCATATATATCATATCCACGAAGTCGCACTGGAATATATCTTTCTCAAATTTCTTCCATACTTTCTCTACAATTTCAAACTCTTCCTCTTCAAGTAGAATGTCGTGTTGTAGACATAGTTCCTCTAATCCTTCCCTATCAAAAATCAGGTTCAATCTCGCTAAATCAAGCACCTTTTTTATTACATAGAAATACCAATATTTCTTCTTATCCGTCATACCCTCTATTTTATTGCAGACAGATTCTATTTTGGATAACATTTTGTTGTCGTTGAACTTAATCTTACTTCCATACTTAACCTTAAGAGAATGGAATCCAAAGCTATGTAACGTACTGATTTTTATTGAGGAATTATCAACCCTCTTCTGTAGTTCCTTTACAATGGCGTTTGAGAACGCTAAGAATGCTACATCCTTGTCTTTCGGCATTAACTTCAAGCACTCGACAATGGTCGTTGTCTTTCCGCTTCCAGCAACCGCTGAAATGAATACGTGACCTTTGCCGTGTTCTATTTCGTTAAAAATGTTTGTCTGATAAACGCTCGGTTTGAACATCCTTTATTGTGTATTTTATACGCTTATTAACTCTGGTTAGTAATTAACCATTTGCGTCCAAAGTATATCCTTGTGGAACTTGATGCTCAAACTCGGTTGTCTTTCCAAGAATGATTGGTAATTAGCCTTGAGTTTGGAGTCATAGTTGGTTTGATTCAGGTTATTTGTTATAAACTCGGAAACATTCTTGCCCTTCAAAGTAGTGTAATCAATGGGCATAGAACTTCCGCCTTGACTTTGCTCTAACATTTGAACGCTGAATATTTCTTCGCTCGTCGGAAAATGCACCTTTATGAAGTTATCTCCAAGGGCATTTAATAAGTTACTTTCTTTGGTATTCATATTAAATCTTTTTTAATGTCTTGTAATTTTTTCTTAGCAGATTTCAAATAATCATTATACGCAACCCCTGTAATTTTAGGATTAAGGTCAAGGAAATCCTCTTTTGTCTGCCCCTGAACCTTACTTGCTATGATTTTTCTTTCGAGGTCGTCAAATCCTAAGCAAACCAAATCGAACTCTACAAAATCGTGGAACTCGTGGAATGAGTGGTTTCTCGCTGGATTAATATGCTTCTGTTCGCTGACGAATATATTATCAAAATTTCTTTCCTCTAAACGTTTTTTGTATAGCATATAGAAGTTCTGATTCATCGCCTTATTAACGAAAAAATAAAAGTTGCTTTCTTTGGTTAACTTGTAGTTGTTTATACATTTCTTGAAAATTATGTAGGCTTCAACTTCGGTATCATCCCTGTCGAATGGAAGATTGGTATTTATACACAACTTCTTAAAGTTGTTTATGTTCTTTCTTACAACGTCGGAAACGGATTTGAGCAATTCAATTTCCTCCTTTTCCCTCCGCTTTTGATTGGACGTTGATTTTATAAGAATGATTCTTCTGTTAGCCTCATCTTTGTAATAAGCATAATCTTTTTCAATTATCTTCCATATTGAATCGAACATATAGGTATTTGTTTCATTTGTTTCTTTTTAATCCTGCTTTCTTCCACATCTCATCTCTCACTTCCCTTCCTTCTTTTTGAAAATTCTTTCTTGAACGTTCCTTAAGCATAGCCTTCTTTTCCTCAGGAGTTTTTAAACTCCCACTAAACTTTGAAACTGAACCGAATGTTTTTGTACCTAAACGCTTTATTTTTAATTTCTTGTTATCGGTTGAATGAGGGCAATTTTTTATATCCTTATCCTCTGGAGATTCTAACTCAATGTTTTTCAAATCCCCCTTTTTAGAACAATTGCAATCCTTGCACCAATATATTCCTATTTCTGTTTTCATATTCCCAAGTCATGTTTTGTTAAGTGAAAAATGTGTAGCGCATCTGCCTCGTTATCGTTATCACCAGTATATCCATACTTTTGTTTAGCTGAAGATATCATAAGTGATTTTGGAGCATTTCCATTTCCTGTTGCAAATTTCTTTATTTCCTTGGCTGAAAAGGCTCGGTATTCAATCTCCAATTCCTCCAAAAGAAGTTTCAACACTCCGTGTAGTTCGCTCTGAATAATTATTGCCGCCTTGTGTACTCCAGCTGACCGCTCGAATGATACCAAATTTATTCTTTCCGCCTCGATAACCTCCATTAATTTAGCCTTGAATCTTAGCATTCGCATTCCGCTTGATTCATCTCGTTTTATACTTAAATCCCAGCATCCAAATATTGTTTGAGATACAGCCCAACCGCAGTAAGTCGATACGTCAAGCGACAATATCCTGTACTTACTTTTTACGTCTTGAATTTTACCCTTCGTTTTATTGCGAATGGCTGTTTCTTTTGCTTTATCTATTTTCGCTTGTAATTCTGGTGTCATTTGAAGGTTTGTTTATTTATTGTTTCTAATGCGTTGTATGTTATTCTACTTCCTGTATTCCGCTCTTTTATTACAAATACTTCGTTCTCACATCCCAGAGGCTTATTCATATGACTTATAACAAGTATGGTATTCCCAACTCTTTCTAAAATCTTTGAAACCTCTACTTGCCCTGTAGAATCCAACCCTTCAAACATTTCGTCTAATGCTAATAAATCTAAGCCTCTTCCATTAGAGGACAAATTGATTAATTTTTGTAATCCCAGAACTCCAGCAAGATTTATTCTGCCCTTTTCGCCTCCGCTGTATCTTCCATACTTTCCCTTGCTTATTCCATCTTTCTGGATAAATACATCAATCTTCTCTCTAACTTCGCCTGACTTTAAAACCGTGAACCCATTTATCAGAACGCTTAAGTTTGTATGGAACTTCTTCAAATATGAATTCGTTATTCCTTCGATATTCTTTAAAGACTTGTTGGCCAGAAACGTTGAGAACCCCTTTTTGCCAAAGTGATAATCCCAGAATGAATATTTTTCCAATTCCGCCTGAAAGTCAGCTAATTTCTTGTCTAAGGCTTGAATTTTCGTGGAATTCAACGCTATGTCGTTTCTCCATTTCTTTATATTCGGTGAACCCTCCTTAAGAAGTTCCTGTTTGGCCTTTAATTTCAATTCAAATCCTTCGCAATTTTTAAGAAGTCTTGCTGTCTCGGCAACCAAATCCTCTTCCGCCTCCTTTTTATCATTCACTCTCTCAATCTGAAGTTCCAGTGCATTTTTTAGTTCCGATAATTGAGAACGTTTTTGTTCTAATTTCTCAGCCTCTTCCTTAAGAATAGATAACTCCAATTTTTTCTTATCGGTATTGTCTTTACAATTCTGAATGTACTCCTTAATCTCTTCTGGCGTGTGAGTTTCTTGGTCTTCAGAATCTATTACGAATTCATGTTTACAATTCGGACAAGTAAGTATATGCTCAAGTTTGAATTTCCACTCCAACTCTATTTTTCTCAAATCCTCCATCGAGGACTTAACGGAATTTTGCTTTGACTTATTTACGCCAATCTCTTTGGTTATTTCGTTAATTTTGCTTTTTTCTAATTTATCTTCAATTTGACGCTGTTCAGCCAATGCCCCTTTGTACTCTTTGCGCAATAGGCTCAATTTATCAATCTTGACTCTGTAAAGTTCCTTCCTTTCATTCACCTCTGCCTTGAGTTCGTGAATCTCTGTCTTTACAATCTCTTCCCAAGTTTCTTCCTCTTCCTTTATGTTCTCCTGAAGTTGTTCTATTTTAGATTGAACTCCTTTGTGTTCAATAACTACTTCGCCATGTTCTTTGGTTATTCTCTTACACTCGGTTGATATGTGGTCGATAACCTTATTCATCACGCTTATGTTCGTGAATCTTGAAATCATTTCCTTCTTTTCTATATCAGAGGCACTGAAAAAGCTATGGTTGTTTCCTTGTCCAATCACAAAATAGTTTAGGAAATCCGATTTTGAAATGCCTAAGTATTCAAAAACCTTTTTATTACATTCTGGAACGCTCGTCAGTTGTTTATTCAACACTCCGTTCTCTGTTATTTTTATAACCGCTGATTTACTTCCTCTGTAAAACCAACGCTCAACCTGGAATTTATGTTTAAGGAATTTATTCTCAAGAATGAAACTTATGTAGCAATCATTTGAATCTTCGTGTATGAATTCCTCCTTATCTACATCTCTGTAAGGCTCTCCTGTTACGGCAAGAGTTATTGCCTCTACAATCGCTGATTTACCTGAGCCATTGCTATCTTGACCCTCATCGGCTGAATTTATTCCGTAAATGAAAACTGTCTTTCCGCTTAAGAAATCATACTTTGTATGCTCGTGAGAAAACAGGTTTTTAAATTCTATTGATATTGGAGAGTACATTATAGATTTTTATTTAATATGTTTAATCCAAAAGATTTGTTTTTACCAGCTATCTCGTTCAACTCACAATATTCAAGATATTCCTTTAATATGGTTTTTTTATCAAACTCTATTAACTCGTCATTCTCAACCGCTGAAATACTTTCGTTGAACTCTTCGCTCTCGTATCTTACGTCAATCCCAAATTCCCTTATTCCATCCACGTTCAACTTATCGTATTCAGAACGCTTTCCTGTTAATACGAATCTAACAAAGTCTTTAGTTCCTTTGTATTTCATGGCCTCCTTGAATAAAGCCTCTTTGTCTTCTATTGGAAGTACAACCTTTATGTACTTAGGGAATTCGGTTTGAACCAACTCCATACTTCCATCACTATATATAACCTGAAAACCTTTATCCTCCCAAGTTTCTCCAAAATTTCCCTGATACCCAGAACCAATAAAAAATACATTCTTGAACTTCTGAGCATTATGGTAGTGTCCAACTAAAACCTTCTTGAAAACCTTGAAAAAATCCCTCTCTATGTCGCCTTCAACTAAACTTCCGTCATTGTTCTTTACGCCATTGATATCCTTATGGGTTATCAAGATATTTTCCATGCTATTATCCATTATCTCTTCCTGAAGCCTAAGTAGTCTGGTTAGATATTCTTCATCGGTAAAAAATGGAAGGAAACAAAAATTGACTTCCGAATCTTTCAAACTCATTGAGTGTTCTTCTTTGATGCAATGAAAGTTATCGAACTCTGAAAATATATCCAAGTAGCTATTCGTTGAAGATTGGTTGGTTTTGTCGTGATTGCCTGGAATGGCATAAATGGAAATTCCACGACTTTTGGCGTATGATAAAATCTCCATGAACGTCATTAAATTCAAAAGTGTCTGCCCCTTCCGATTGGTAAAAATATCTCCACCATGAAATATGGTTTTTATCTTCGCCTTTACGCAATACTCTATTGCTTGAGAGAAAATGGAAAAAACCAAATCATCATTCCCATCCTTTAGGTGGGTGTCGGTTATCATTATTGATGTAGCCTTCTTAGTCATTTAGTCCACGCTTTTCAGATACGTCTTTTTTTCTTGCCTCGGCTAATTTCTTTTCCAGAATCGGTAATAACTTATCACCGTTGCGATACAGGTCATAAAATTCTCTCTTGGTTGACCAAGTCATTTTACCTAAGAAAGTATGTTTTCTCACACCTTCCTTTTTTATGATTCCTTTGGTTATTCCATACTCGATATCACGCTGAGATAGACATATTCCATACCCAAGGATTATTTCCACATTTGTGGTAACTCTTGGGCCAAAATCATTCTTTACTACCTTGATCTGAGTTACTTGTCCCACATCTACTTTGTTTGTAACGTCGCCATCTTTCTCTTCCAGTTGAATAGTTTCGATAACTGAAGTTACAAGTCGCATGGTCGGAAATAACTCAACCCACTCTCCGCCTGTACTTTGTCTTCCTCCGTTTCCACCCATTTTATCGTACTGGTGATTCAACATTATGAAATGTATGTTTTTGTCGTACATTTCTCCAAGTAAGAATTTGGCGAACATTTTGGCTGGCTTGGCGAATGCTCCGATTTTCTCGTGCTTAAGTTCCGATAATTCTTCACCTTTTGCCGCTTTCTTTTCCATTTCAGCGACATTGACCTCCATAGTGTCTAATTCTGATTTTGATAACGTCGCTCCCAAGCTATCCCAAAGGAAATAAAAGTTTGGAAGTTGTGTTTTTTCTTCCTTGCAAATCTTTTTGACCTCTTCGATTAATGTCTTAACTTGCATAAACATAGCCTCCACGTAACGCACCTTGATTATCAGTACATCCTCCGTTTTTATTCCTAACTTTTCAGCATAGTCTTTATTATCACGATTCTCGGAGGAAAGTATCACAACAACTCCGTTCGGATTCTCCTTCATGAAATGTTTCATACCCATAAGGCCAAGAGTTGTCTTGCCTGACTTAGATTTTCCAGCAAGTTCTATTATGCCTGTTGGAAAACCAAATGTATTCAGGTTGTAGTCTAATTCAGGACTTCCAGTGTGCGTCCATGATTTTATATCCCTGAAGCCATCCTTGTCTGCGAATGCTATTACATCCTCGTTGTTGAACTTCTTTACTAATCTTTGTGTGAAATTACTCATTGTTGTTATTTTAAAAATTAAGTTTGGAGGCTCTTAAAACCCCCAAACTCTTGTTAACAATCATTTATTTACCTCCAGCCAGTTTCTTCTTCAAATCGGCCACCGTCAACTTCTTAGCTGGCGCAGTCGGCTCTTCCGCTACTTCTTCAATATCTTCTGGAACTTCCTCTGCCTCTTGAAGCGAATAAACGTGGGTGCGAATAGCTTCACGAATATCGTCATCACTCATGGATTTGCGAACAATAACGTCACTCGCATATCCGTTTTTGCCGATATAACGCTTCAACTCTTCTCTGTCCATTCCATCCAATTCGTCACCTTCTGCGACTTCCTCTGCCACTTCTTCAACTTCATCAGAAACTTCGTCAACCTCTTCTACAACTTCCACTTTCTTCACTGGTGGTGTAGCTTTCTTTGCTGAAGTTGAGGAAGCTGTGGTTGTTTTGGTTTCTTTGGATTTTTTAGAAACACCAGACAAACTTCCTTCTAAGTCGGATTTGATTTGAGCAACTTTAGCAATCCACTCTTCGTCTTCAAACATGTTAATGTCGTGTTCTGAATCGTATAACTCCAAAGCCTCCAATGAAAGTTCAAAATCTTCCATTGTATAATTTCCACGGAATTTTTCTGATAAAGGTTTTTTCTTCATCAAAACCTCCAATTCATCGTCGGATAACTCCGAAACATCGCCCAATTCCACTTTGTAGTGCAACTGTCCTTTTTTCTTGTCTGGCTTGCTGTTGTATTTTACCTTTACCAGTTTACCAGTATCTGGGTCTGTGAAAGGGTCAACTTCTACAGGAGCATCGTCATCTTCGCTCATAGCCAATTCGTTTAATTGGTCACGAACTTGTTTTTTGAAATCCCACAATTTGATATCATCGTCGCCAACTTTCTTAACCCAGCAAGTCCAACCGAATGAACCGTCAATTCCACCTTCGTAAGCAGTCAACGCTTTGATTTTTGCAGTTGCGTCATCGTCACTACCAGCCTTAAGGAATCTTGTTGCGAACTCAACATATGAGTCGATAATATCGCATTTTTGTAATCCATGAACAATGGCATTTGGAACTTTTCTTCTTGCCTCTTTTCCTTCCTTCATAATCGTCAACCAGTGGTATTTGGTTGTTATGTAGTAATTCTCTTCACCAGGCAATGCAGGCATTATACGGATTTTGACGAACTTACCATCTTCTAATGTGATTTTGTCGTCGTCATAACCAGTGAAAATCTGGCTATTTTCTTTCTCAACCTCTGCTTTTAGCTTCTTGGTTGGGATTGGTTTGAATTTGTCTCTTAATGACATAATTTTGTTTTTTTTATTTGATTGTTAATTAATAAGTTTATAAACTCTGTTTTCTATTCTATGGCTAATTTTCTCTTTCGCAAATTTACGTTATTAAACACCTTCGGCATTTCAGATAAATCAACGTCGGAAAAGTTCAGCGTCAGGCTTATCTTGTCTAACTTTTCTGATTTATCCTTCGCTGACCAATAAGATGAATTGATGAGGTTTCTGTGAAACTCGGCTTGGATGAATTTCTTCCGCTTTATTTGATAAAGTGCATCTTGTTTTAATCCATCATCTACAGCGTCAATAGTAGGCTTGGACATAGTTTCCCTTAACTTCTTTCTACACTTAGATTCGTACACCTCAAGGTTCATTTTAGCCTCCGCCACTTCATTATCCGCCTCCGCCAACATTATGCCCAACTTGTTTAATACAACTGGGAATGATAAAATCTCAGCGTTGATATTGCTTAAATCTATTCGGAATAAATCGTCAATATCTATTTCGTCGGCAAACTCGTTGTAGGATAAAACAACGGTTTTACCCTTTAACGTTATTGTTACTTTTTTTGATAGCATCTATGTGTTTTTTTCTTTGTATTTCAAATAAAAGGTAATGAATTGCTTTGCGTAAATCAACTGGATTTTCGCTCTTATCGAATCCTGTAGTTGAGTATCTTTGCACATACTTACCAGCGGAGTGAAGATTGGAAAATTTACCATCCTTACTTTGAGTAAGTAGCTTTTTTGTATCAACCCATAGAACGTCTTGAGCCTGATACTTCTCACCATAGGTGTTTGCTATGTGCTCTACTATTCCACTCAAAGCCTCAAATGCTTCTGGCTCTTTCTCTCTTATCAATTCGAGTTGTTTTACAACTTCTGTATTTTCAATAGGCAAAAAAGGCATAATTTAATCTAATTTATTGTCTACAAATTTGTTTAATTCCATGAAAACTTCCGCTAAGTTATTTTGAACAGCGGAATCATTCGCCATTCCATACTTGGCTAAAAAATCTTGATACTCTGTTGAGAATATTGGTATCATACGCTTAAGATAGTTTATGTAATTGTCGTACAGAGTTTGAATAAATGGGTGTATATTGCCCATTTCTAACTCCTTTTGTAATACAAAAATGCTACTTAAGCAATCGCCCAATTTTACAACAGATTTAACAACTCCAAAATCACCCTTAAAAGAGTCAACAAAATACCTCTTTAAGAGGTCGCTGAAATAATTGAAACTTCCTTGTTCAAAAGCCTCCGTATTTGTTAATAGTCTGTCTGTATAGTCAGTCATTTTGAGCTTTATAAACTTATCTAATAACCCTCTCACCTCTTGTCCCATTGATTCATTATATTTTACATCGTGCAAAATATCCCCAGTTATCGGCTCGTCAAAATCGTGTAAACAAGCGTACATCAATGTGTCACCTCTGAACTTATGTAAAATAGCCATGCAAGTATCTGTAGAACTCTCTGCGAATTCTACTTTATCAAGTAATTTACCCACAATTATTCCAGAAAAAAGTGTAACCCAATAAGAGTGATTAGACAATGTATCCTTAGACAAAGCGAAGGAAGGAACACCCTTGTTCCAGCGTATTAAAAAATTCATAGAGGATATGTTTTCATCCTCTAAAATTACATCCCAAAAGTTTCTTTTATTTTCCATTTTTCTTTTACGTTAAAAATACTAACTTTGTATCTTCATCTACCACTAAAACATTCTGCTGTCTATACATATTGTACTTTGGATATCCACTTATGGTGATTAGCTTTCCGTTCACTTTCTTATAATCCTCCCTAAAAACTTCTGGGAAATTATCCACCATTCCATCGTACACCATACACTGAACCATTGTACTATTTGATTCAAGAGTTATGTTTCCATATTCTCCTGAAACTCCCTTCTTTTGGCTCGGCTTAACTGTTGCGAATGTAATCATTCCTCCGATTGTTACGGATTGAGTTTTGCGGAATTTTGAATAACTTCCATCCCTTCCGCCTGTATCCATCAAATGGAATTCGTCGGCTGTCTTAAAATTACTTACATAATCTTTTGGAACTTGACCTTTGTATTTCTCGTTACCCAATTTGTGTTTCATGAAGGCTTGATAGTCTATCATACCAAATCCTGATACGCTCTTCTGAATCAAAGTCCATATGTAATTCATAAGGTTTGGCTCACCCTTCTCATTGAGACATTCCTCTGGAATCGGAGTTTTGACTGATTTGCAATACTCGTTTAATACTTCAAATCTTTGATTCGGCTCGTTTAAATCTAAGTGGCAAACTTCGTCGAACGCTCCAGCTAAAATAAGCTGTATCACAACCCTTTTGTTTACTTTTGATTTTGTAACTCTTTTTAAGAAATCGTCAAATGATTGGAATGCTCCTCCTGAATTCCTTACTTCGATTATGTGTTCAACCGTCTTTTCTCCAACTGACTTAATCTTTTCCAGTGACCAGTAAATTACGTTGGTTTTTGCATCACAAGAAAAATACAATTGAGACTTATTTATGTCTGGAGGTCGAATGGTTATTTTATTGGACTTAGATTTATTGTTTATTAATTTGTATTCATTTAGAACGCTCGGAATAACTTTTTCATCAGCGTATTGTAAAGCCACTGTCCAGAACTCCAATGGATAATTTACCTTGAACCATTGACTTTGGTACGCTATAATCGAATATGCCGTTGCGTGTGATTTGTTAAATCCGTATGAACTAAATGCGTTCAATTTCTTCCATATATCCTTCGCCTCCTGTTCTGGACATCCATTGTCTTGAGCCCCCTGAATGAATTTATCCTCGAATGTTTTCATTTTCTTAGCGTCAAACTTCTTCATGACCGTTCTAACTTCATCCGCCTCGACTAAGGATAAATTTCCAAGAACGTGAACTGCCTTCATAATTTGTTCTTGATATACATACAAACCCTTTGTAGATTCTGTAACCTCTCTCAATCCGAAATCATATGTTGGCTTGGCCTTGGGATTGTTCTTAAACTCCGCAAACTTTTCGTGGGCACGACTTTCCATTGGCCCAGGTCGAAACAATGCATTCATTGCAATTAAGTGTTCAATATGACTCGGCTTAACCTTGACGGAATAAGTTTTAAGTCCAGAAGTTCCGAACTGAAATACATCCTCGTTCCAGCCATTTTGGAAGTATTCAAAGACTTCTGGTTCATTGAGTGGTATATCTCTTAAGTCGATAACTTCTTTGCCGTTCGCTTTGATAAGCCTGATTATATCTCTGAACTTGTCGAGTTGCGATATGGCCAATATATCTTCCTTAAGGAATCCCGCACGTTCCATATATTTACCTTCCCACTCCGATACCAAAAACCCGTCAATTTTCTTTATAGGCATCCAATCAAATATATCCATCTCATTCCCTTCCTCATCCTTGTCTGGAACTATAATAACCGCTGATGGATGTATGGAACCAGCCTTGGCGCAATTGAGAGCGTGTTTGGTATTGATAACAACGTCTGGATTTTCTTGTATAAACTTGTATATTACAGGCTCTTTACAAGCGTATTCAAATAAATCCTCGAATTCAGCATCATGGACTGTATCTGGTATTGAGGTCGTAACTCGGTTGACGTAACCAAAATCCAACCCCTTGACCCTCGAAAAGTCTTTTATGCAAGTCTTGAGTTTCATTCTTGTGTAGCTACCAATAGAACAAACGTGATTCTTTCCATATTTCTCTTCGATATATCTTTTAACATTATCCTTATCCGCACCCTCGAAATCCACGTCAACGTCTGGTAAACTATCCGCACTCTTCGCTCTTTCTCCTGAAAGTCTTGTAGCATTCAAAAATCTCTCGAATAATAAGTCATATTCAATCGGGTCAACGTCGATTATATCCAATAGATAACATACCATAGAACCACCAGCTGAACCCCTGCCTGGGCCAACTAATCCGCCTCTTTCCTTGGTATTTTTTATTATGTCCCAAAGTATTAAGAAGTAGTCAACTAATCCTGAACCTACAATCAGTTCACACTCGGTTTCTATTCGGCTTTGATATTTCTCCCATTTACTTGGCCTTATGCTTTTTAGCTTGGTTTCTATTCCTTGCTGAAGAAGTTCAAAGAATAATCCAACGGAATCTTCGTGCTTGAACTTAGGCAACTTATGCTTTCCTATTTCTATTTTGAAATCACAGCGGTCAGATAACTCTTTTGTATTTTCTATCGCTTTGTAAATTGTTTGCTTGAATTCCTCGTTTTGAAAATACTCACTGAATATCTCGATTGTTTCAGTTTCGCTCTTGAAATACTCGTGAGATGTTGAAACGTGAAATTTTCTTGAGGCTTTGTTTAAAAATTTCTTAACTGACGCTTGGTCGGAATCTATGTAATAGCTATCGTTAATCAATATAGGTTGTAGGAAATTATAATCACGCAAGTAGGCTTTTAACTTCTGAAGATATTCTAAATCCATCTGCTCTGAATCGTAAACTATCGAATCTATTTGGAAGTAAATTCCTTCAAATTTAGCATCCCTATAATCCAATATTGTCTGGTAATTAACCTCTAAATTTAATATGTCGGATTGTATTTGACTCTCTTTCGAGAAAACAACAAATAAGCCTTCGGAATTTTCTAACAATATCCGCTCTGGAACGAATCCATTGTAATCTACATTGATTGCACGATTGATTTGCAATATATTTCTCCAACCCTTTTTATTGGCTACATATAGTTTTAATTCGTATGTTTTAGGCTCTGTATCTCCATCTACATAATTCACAGCCACGGTCGCCGTTTCTCCGATAATAGATTTGATTCCACCCTTCTCACAAGCTATCTGTAAGGCTAAAGTTCCAGCCAACGTATTTCTATCGCATATGCCGATTGATTCTTGTTTGAGAAATTTAGCTTTCTTAACCCAATCTTCAAACTTTCCGCTACCATTCATTAATTCGTATTCACTGTGTATTCCCAAGTGATGAAAGTTGCCTGACTCGGAATCGAACGTGTGTGGGCCAATGTTCTTCAACTCTATAAATTTAACCCTCAAACCATCGTCGCTCTTTTCTATCTTCTTTTTTTCAATAGGACAATAATACCACTTTTCTCCAAAAAAAAAGCATATGAATTTTATCTCTTCATCTTCGCCATCGTCGCTCGGCTCATATCCGATATTGAGTTGGAATCCATCACGAACTATTGTTTTGTCTTGCTCCTTAAGGATAAACATTTTGCCTACACCCTCTATGTTGAGCACTTCCTCTTCCTCTTCCAAAGAGTATTGTATGCGATTTGATTCCAAATAGCTTTTTAGCGATTCTATCATTATAGGTTTCCGATATATTTATGTAATAACTTTGATAGATTGGGATTATCAAGGACTTCAGTGGTTAACTCGCTCAATATAGCCTCCTTAGTTTCTATGTCCTTAATTCGCTTGATAAAGAAGTTTAAAGCCAATGTGAAAATATCCAAATTCTGATATTCCTTCGGAGTTTGGGAAAGTATTGCCTTACTCGCTGTAATCCTCGATAAATCTATCTTGGGTGCGTTTTTGTAAAGTATGTATTGATACAACAATCCGAATACATAGTGAAGATAAGGACTTTTCAACTTTATGTACGTCAGGTCTTGTTCGCTAATTTCGTTTGATTCAAAAGCCATAGTGAGATTCTTGATAATCATATTTAAGCAAACGTCAATCTCCTTTAATCTTAGAATGGCTGTTTCGTTCTCGAAGTTGAAATCTATCTTCTTGGCCTCGCAAATGGAATATAAGCCATTATTCAATCCGCTTGAAGTTTCGTTCCTTAAAAGAATTTCGTTAATCGGATTGGAAGTGTAAATGTGAAGACTATTGCTGTTGTGAACTTGTTGCCCCAATTCCCTTCCTAAACATAAAGACATCATTTCCGCTATAAAACTGAATTGGAACACGTTTGTTACCAAACCCCAATGTAAGTCGTTGCTTCTGTTTTCAATTGTTATATTGAGTTTGTCATCTCGTATCTTAAACATAAGTAAATCATTACAAGGAAGGTCTTTTGACTTCGTCGCTAAATCTAACTCAGGATTCCATATTCCAGCCACAACCCTTCTATCCTCTGGATTTGCTTCCAGCATTCTTAGACATACTGCAATTTGGTCTATGTTAGAACGACTTGGGTCAATATCTCCGTGGTCTGTCGGAAAAGAAGATTGTCCATAATGTCTTAATCTCCAGCCATATGGAGCGTGAAAAAACTCTCCATCGTCGGAATAATCAACCATGCGCTCGTTGAATATATTTAAAAATGCAACATCCTTATTTCCGCAAAATATCCAAATTGCCTCGGCCAATAAAAAGAATATGTTTACATCACGATTATTGAGCCCCACGCAACGCTTATAAGGATTGCCTATGGTTGTCTTCCAATCTAAGAACTCTCTTGTATCTCCGTTTCTGGAAGGAATGAGTTTGCCGTTTTGATTTATTCCTTTGTTTATGTCTGCATAAACTTCTGAAAAGTTGTCTGATGTGCTTGCTCCTAATTCAAAGTCGATAATTTTGTTATTCATTTTTCGTAATTTACTATAAATAACCTTGCCTCACTTTTTTACAGTGAGGCAAGGAACTTTTGTTTGTTTGAAATTTTGTTATTTCTTAGCAACTGTTTTTTTAACTGCCACCGCTGGTTTTGCTATCGGTTTTGCTGCCACTTTTTTAACAACTGGCGCTGGAGTTTCCACTTCCTCTACTTCTTCAACCTCTTCGACTTCCTCCACGATTGGTTCGGCAACTTTTGCTACTACTTTCTTTGGCGCTGGAGTTGCAGTGGTTTTTTCGCTCTCGGCTTTTTGATTTTTAGCTTCGATTTGTTTCTCCATTTTCTCTCTGTTTTCGCCCAATTTTTTATCTTTGCCTTCAAAAGATGCTATGTCGGCTTTGAATTCTTTGCTTGAGCAGAACGCTACAGCGTCAGCAACGGTCACTTCTTTTACATAAGGCAATTTTGACCATGTACGGAAAATTTCATTTTCTCCAACAATAACCGCTAATTCTTTTTCACGTTTGCGGAAAGTGTTGAAATAAAAGTTTCCGATTAATTGACCACCTTTTGGAATTTTAACTCCGTCAAATCCGCAGATTGGGAAGTTTGCATTTTTACCTCTTTTGAAGATTGTTACACCTCCGTGAGTAAGTAATTTCCAGTTGTAGTCTTTCTCTGGGAAAAGTTTTTTCAATTCGTCGTACATTTTCACGTCTGAAGCGGAATTGATATCCAATTTGCGTCCACGCTCGATTGAGGCTGTTGCTACTTTGGGAGTTGCGGTTGTTAATGGTTTCTTAGCTGGCGCTGTCGTTGTCGCTTTTTTGACTGGAGGTGTAACTGCTTTTTTAGGTGCTGGAACTTCCTCCGCTACTTCCTCAACTTCATCGGAAACTTCATCAACTTCTTCAACCTCTTCAACCTCTTCGGCAACCTCTTCGGTATCACCGAATGTTTCGCACAGTTCCAGAAGGGTGTCAGATTCTTCATCTTCCAATCCTTCCATTTCCTTTTCTTTTAAGAACTTAAGCATTTTTTCTCTTGCTTGTTCGTCGTTTTTAGCACTGATTCCTACAGTCGCTAATCTTTCTTTGTTTTCTTTTACGAAGCTCATTTTAAGTAATTTTAATTGTTTTAAATTTAATTTCTTTGTTTTCTGATTATAATAACCTTGTTTTGTTTCTTTAGGCATAACTCTGTTTTATTTTTCTTCGGAGTGGATTGAAACCAACACTGGATTGTTCTCCGTTCTTACTGTTCTTTTGATAAAGTCGATTTGGTCGTTTATGGTTTTATGAATATCACAAACCTTGCCGAAATTCTTTTTTAGTTCCTTGATAGTTTCTCCTTTCATATATCTAACAAATACCAACTTTTCTCTCACTCCTAATCCTTCCGTCAAGTCGATTCCATTAATAACCCATTTCTTGTCGGACACGTTCAACTCGGAATCCCTAACACCCCAGTCAATAGTCATTTCTTCCATAGGTGAATAAGCAACCTCCTTTTCTATCAATCCGATAAAATCCTTGATTTTGTTATTCAAAACCGCTTTTAAGTAGAATTCCAGCGGAACAGGTTTGAATCCTTCGCCTTTCTCGAAATCCTCTAATTTTTGTTGATGTGTTTGAATGCTTGTATAAATCTTTACTTTCAACTCTTGAACGAGGTCTTCACGCTCGAATGAAATCTTGTGTAAGTTGAATACTTTGCTGGCGTACTGAGAAGCAAGTTTCTCGTGTTCTTGGTACAGTTTGTTTACGATTGTTGACATTTTACGATAATTTTTATAGTTAGGAATTAGATACACTCACTTGGGTCAAGAATTCTTACGTTACTAAAGACTAAAACTGCATGAACTCCTTCCTCCGTTACTCTTGTAACTCTATAATCGGAGTGGCCTATGCCTGGAGCGCCAACGTCTTGACGAATTATTGTACCCACTTTGTCGTCTTTATGGTCTAAATATCCTGAATACTCCACTTGGTTCCAAACCCCTGTTTCTTCGTCATGTTTCTGTACATATCTCGGATATAAAATTTCATCAGCCTCAACTCCTATCAAAGAATCAATAAGGATTTTTCGGTATTTGGTTAAGATTGAAGATGCCTCCGCTTTGGTCATCGCTCTTCGGAATTTTCCGTAATAGAACGTGCCTCCATCACCAGCGCCATATTCGACTGCATTTATTCTTATCTTTTCGCCTCTTTTGGCCGTTGGTATTGGAGTGTTATCCCAAGCCTTGGTTCCTGGGTGTTCACCGATATTGTTGTTGTTGTAAACCATTTCCATATCGTTCTTAAGAACATGGTCTTCAATCCAGACTGTTAACTGTCCAGCCTCTGGGAATCTCGTTGCTAATCGGAATAAATTTTTTTGTTGAATACTTAAGGAAAGACTGACTCTGCCTGACTTTAGGTTAAAAGTTAAGGATTCTCCGATTTTATTCGGTACTATTTTAAAATTAAATTTCTTCGCTAATGCCTCTGCCTCGGCTCTTTCTTTGGCTTTGTAAACCTCGTGGGAAACTGGGTTGTAACCACTATTACGATAATTTCTTTTGTTACTCATTTTACGATAATTTTTAAGTTTTAAATAATCTTTACGGAGTAAAGTTAAATAAACTTTTCGAGAAAACAAAATTTTTAGCCAATTATTTTTTAATTATTTTCTATAAAATTCGCACGACTTCCGCAAATTCCAATTCTACCAAGTTCTCAGAATCAAGTAGCTTCAAAAATATTTTTCTATTTTCATGTAAAACATCTTGGCTTATTCCGATTTGTCCTGATTTATCCTCCGATAATATCTTGAATTCATTCCCTCTGGAATAATACTTAAGTTCATCGTATTCATTAAACAACTCAAACTTCGGCTTATTATCAATATCAAAAACAAGTGAGCGTATTTTATCCCTTACTTCGTCGCTCGTAAAAATGGTTGGAAGAGAATTCCGTGAACTAACATCCTCTATCTTCTCAATCTTGTATTTCATTATTTGCCTCAACTTATCCTTCTGTTCCTTCTTGGTATGAATTTTAGAACGGAGTTCAGCAATAAAATATTCTTTTTGTAACTCTACTAAAAATTGGTAGGTTGATATATTTCTACTCTTATGGTGCACTTTACTTTAATTTTCTTGTGTTTACAATCTTGAAGAATACATCTTCAAACGTCTTGATATTTGTAAACGAATTTTCAAATTGTTTCGGAGTGCAAGAATCAATGTCTTTCGCTTCAGGCAAACAAACAAACACTTCAAACAAATCAATTAACTCCTGTGCATACTTCTTTATTTGTTTTATACTATCAGGGTCATAGCAAAAAATCAAAGTCTTTAAACTTCCTCCTTTAGATTCATGGAATTGAAAAAGGAACTTTATTTGATTCTCGGAAATCTTATGACCGAATGTAGCAACTGCCTTTACAACGTCGCTATCGAATAAATTCAACTCTATGTCCCACCGCCTTTTATCAAAGAATCCTTCGTTTATAATGACCGTTTCTGTCTTCGCAGTTATCTCGTCCATTCCGAATAGGAAATTGGAAAATTCACTGGTAGAATTAACATATCTCAAACGCTCGTCATCCATTTCGTTTCGGCTTATGTAGGCCAATCCTCTGCCCATATATTCTACTGGGAAAATTACATAATCTTTAAACTTCCTGTAAAGTTCAGTTTTGCCCACTTTATATCTCTCAAAATCCTTTTCTCCAAAACTTATAAAATTCTTATTATCTCGGCTCTTTCTCGTTTTTTCAAGATACTCATTTTCATATATCCTCTTCCAACCAGCTGGAATCTTACAATCTACAAGTAAATTTATATCATACTCAAAATCAGGTTTTTCAAACAAAACAATCTTCTTATCTAATCCTCCAACTTTGTCGATTGTCTTAGAATCCCGAATGAGATATAATTTATCCAGAACTTTTAGTAATGAATATAAATTTCCTTCCTCTCCGCATTTCTTGCAATCCCAAAGGAAGGAATTCTTGTTTATATAAAAGTGTTTTGGCTTAGAACAAATAGGACAATCGGCAATTATCTGGTCAGTTCCTGAATATCTCGCATTATTTAGCAAGTCTTTTACTGTATCGGAATCAATCATGTTAATTTAAGTTAAATTCCATAACCTCGAATTCTTTGAAGATTTTCTCTTCTGAATCCGCCCAAACTTGTAATATATCGCAGTCGCTGTGAGCCTCTGCTTCCTCTTGAGTCAAGGAAAGAAATAATGTGTCTCTTTTGTTAAATTTATCTCGCACGACGTGTTGTAAAAGTCGGTACTTGTTATTCATAACTCCGCTTGTTTCCTTTAGCTTTTTATACAACTCGGAATTATTTCTGAATTTAACATAAACCTTTTTAGATGGGTTGATATTTTCTATTGTGCTGAATAACATAACTTAGTCTTTTGCTTTTATAACCTTGCTTTTGTTGTTCTTTGGTTCATCATCTTCTTCATCCTCCGATTCCTTTATCATCTTAGCTTCAAGATAGAATTCCAAAGAACGTTTTTTATCATAAAATCTACTATAATTATAATTGGTTCCAATCTTTATTACATCGCCATATTCACCTCCAAAATGCTCTCTTAATTTATCTTTGTAAATTCTCAATTCACCTTTTTTCTTCTCTTCAAACGTCTGGTTGAAGGTCAAGTGGTAGTCGAACGGTCTCAATTTTCCTTTAAACTCCGATAACTCGTTGCGCGTAATTACAAACGTCGGGTCATTCTTAAACTCTTTCGGAATATCGCTTGCTTGGGTGGCTGTATAAATAACACAATTGAATTCCATTGCAATTTCTTTTAAGCCTTGACCTAATTTGGCCTGACGGTGTCTTTCGTCGCTCGGATTGTATTTAATTCCGTCACCAACTTGCAATAGTTCAAAATAATCCAGAACAATCGCACCTATCTTCGCTATCTTGTTTAACTCGAACAACTTCTGTCTCAAATCGACTAAGGAAATACCACCGAACTTCTCAGGAGCAACAACAAATATATCATTCAAACCAAATTTACGGATAATCAAGCGGAGTTTAGTCATCTTGTCCTTTTCTATATCTCCTGTCTTCATTAGGTGATATAAAGTGGCAGTCCACGCTGAATCGTAATTATTAAAACATTGAGCCTCCGTTCCTTCTAATTGAAAATGGGCAACCGCATTTCCTGTCCTTGCGGCTGTTATACCAGCGTGAACCAAATACTTCGTCTTTCCAATTCCTGACTCTGCCGTTATCAAAACAATCTCACCAGGCTCTGCCCCTCCGTTCGTGTCTATATCTAAGTGGTGTATCCCAAAAGGAATTTTTGAGTTGGCGTGCTTCGTCGCTGAGGCTCTGTCTAAGTTCCTTGACTCGAAATCCGCATATACACGCTTATGATAGTTTTGTCTTATCGTAAAATTAGCCAACGCATCGGCTTCATCTATCATGTACTGTATCGTTTCCTCTCTCTTTCCTCGATTGTACTCATCACCTATTTTATCGTACATTTCAAGAAATCTCATATTCTTAACAAACAAATCAAACGCATCAATAACATCGTCGTCATTTTCAACGCTCGTTTCCTTTATGTCTGCAAGTAATTCTGAAACCTTTTCATCCCTCCGAAATTCCTGAATAAATATCGGCAACGCTGAAAGTCTATCCTTCAGCCTCTTATTCTTAACCATTGAATCCCAAAGTTTCTTTTCAGAATCCTTAGAAAAGAAACTCACCTTCACGTGCGGATATATCAGGTCAAATATTCTCGGCTTATCAAAACAGGACTTCAATAATTGTAACACATATTCTTCACTTAAAACGTCAACTATCATATTTCTCTAACTTTAGCTAATTCTGGTATATTTTGTCTTAAAAATTCTTTACAATCTCTATTGTTTTCACACTCTCTACATAGTTGGCTATTGCTGTTATACATAGTAGTCATCAATACGCACCAAGCCAATCCCTCTTCGCTATTATAATAACGGTGCTTTTCCTTTTCCTCGAAATCGTAAATTTCAAGCAAAACATTGGCTCTTCCAACTTCGTCATCCTTTTTTACCGTGTGTCTCGTTTCACTTTCTACCTTAAAATCCAACGTTCGCTTAAGTCTATTATAATCATTACAAGTCTTCCATCTATCCCAAGCCTTTGGTCCATAAATCCAAGTGACTAAACCAACCTTCCATATCTTATCATCGGCTGACTTAAAGGCCATATATTGGTTGAATTGGAACTCTGTATAACGCTGAAGAAATTCGATATTGTAATTGTTACCAACAAGCCCAAGCCTCTTAACAAAATTTCTTATACATCCCAAGTCGGCTGTAGTTAAATTGACTTTGAACCTTTTAGTCTTTTTGTAAAATGACCTGAATGTTGTCTGGTAAATTTCTATAATTAACTTGTCTATTTCTTCTTGTCGAACCATATTGCAACTTCGTTTTTAAAATCATTCAAGGAATTCGGGTCAGAGCAATCAAACAAATTCATCTTATCTTCACCAACCGCCCATTCGTATAATTCTAAACGCTGTAAACTATGTTCGCTGAAATAGTTAGCTTCATCATCAACTATGTCTATAACAAGGCTTTTCTTCTTTGTGTCTGTAATCCCAAGAACTCTTCCCTTCCTCTGTATTATGTTACTCAATTCTAATCCGTCATCCATATTTATCATGACCTCAACTTGCGGCAAAGTTATCCCCTTCTTGTAAATATTACTCGCCAACAGAACTCCGCCTTCATCATCCAAAAAGTCCAAACGTTCCTTCGCTCTTGTCTTTCTATTATCTCGGCCAGATATGAATTTATATCCAGTTCTTTTAGCGAACGAATCGCCATGCTTTACAGATGAGAACAAAACCAGAACTTTCAAATTCAAACTCAACAAAACTTTTATTATTCCGTGTACATATTCATCCCTCGATTGGTTTTTGAATATCAATTCATTCTGCAAGTAGCTGTAAATCTTCCTCTTTTCGTCATTCTTACGATATGACCGAACCATGCTTGTGATTTGTGAACTATATTCGGACTCAAAATTGAACAACATTACCTTATAATCACTCAAAACACCAGCCTTTATCAAATCCCTCTCCGTTATCTCATAGCAAATATCTCCAAAACATTGTTTAATCGTCAGATTGTCTAATGGTGTTTGACTCCTAAACGGAGTTGCCGACATTCCAAGGAAGTAATTTACATTTTTGGCCGACAATAAAACCTTCTGACGCTTTCCGCTCGAAAATTCATGAATCTCATCTACCAACAGGCAATTCAGACTTTTCAAATACTTTCTAAATGTGTTTCTTTTCTTAGCATCGTTGGAATAATAGATATTTATACTCGTTTGTATTGTAGATACAACTATCGGCTTGTGTATATCGAACGAATCGCCATGTATTCTACCAATGTCTGAAACTTCTACATCGAAATATTCAGCGAAATCCTCCGTTGCCTGTTCTAACAAGTCGATTGTATCTACAAAGAACAAAATCTTTATATCTTCATCTGGCTGATTCATTAACAAAAGTCGGCTTATCTCACAGGCAATAAAGGTCTTTCCACCTCTCGTTGGAACCATTAGAATCCCATAATTTTTCTTTATGAAATTCGTCACCGCCTCTCGCTGGTGTTTGTATAAGGCTGGATTCAAGTCGAGTTGCGAGAAATTTATATGCTCAAAGAAATCTTTTTCAATTACCTTGAAGTCATATTCCTCTCTCCTTAATCCTTCGGAAACAAATTCCAATAATCCAACTGAAAACTCGTTATTTGCGTTGTAAAGCCTGTAAATACCATCCCAATGTCCTTCTTTGAAGGATTCAGCGTAAAAAAAACCTTCATCCTCAAAAGACAATATGGATTGAATGACTCTTTCCTCCTTCGCTGTACTGCAAATGAACTTGTATTGTCTTCTATTAATTCGGCTAATTGTTATCATTATAGCTTAATAACCTTGACGTGAGAAACTCATGCGCATTTTAATACTTCCCAGAAGCATTTAGGTTGGTAACACAAACCCCTTTCCCCTTTTTGAGAAGGTTTGTACCACCAAGTAACAGGAACTCAAAAGAATTCTTCCCATCGCACTTGAGGTCTGTGTTGTTGACGTAACCCCTAAAAAACAACAGAGCACAATTTTAATATCACCCAGTTAATAGTTGATATTTTAAACCGAATAAACTCACCAGATAAATATTCAGTTAATCGTAATAAACCTTGAAATTGAAAGGAATAGTTTGTTATCAGTTATTAAAGAAGTCGTTGCCAAAATCGTTATTGAAATCACCGAAATTATTATCAACACCCCAAGTGACTATCATCTCTAAATTTTCAGATGTCTTTTCCTTATCCGTTGTGCAGTCGGTTTTTAATTCCAATTCAGAGCAACTTACGCAAGGCTTTTTCTTGAAAGTTCTTTTTATCCAAATTCCAATCGCTTCATTCGGCTCGAAGGAGGCAGATAATGGTAGGCTGTTATTAGCACCTCCTGAAAACGATACAGGCTGTATTGTAGCTAATCCAAGTGTGGCTATGGTTACAGGATTTGCGAATTGACCAAATAATTTACGTTCAAAGAATAATTCCGAACTGGATTTTTTGGAACATTTAAAATCCGCTGTATCATATTGGTCGTTTATGTTATTAACCATAGATTCAATGGTATTTCCAGTCATTAGGAAGGTTTGACCAAGTATCGTTATCGTATCACCGATTGTAGCTGGAGTTAGGAATTTTACTACAGCGAATGCTCTTGTACTGAAAGGCTTATAAAATTCGGCATAATATGGAAGTTCCAATCTTGAACCTATGACTTCCATTAGCTGATTGTTGTTAAGAGAAACAGGAGCAATTTCATATTCGCAATCGCAATCATTCTGACCAAACAAAGATTCATAAATTGCAGTCAAAGATACGTTTACAAGAGTATCTTCCGAATCGTTCGCCAAAACTATCGCTACACATTCTGACGGTGTTATATCCTTAGAGGTCAAGGAAATCTCGCCAAACAATTCGTTTAATCTCGCATTAGGAACTGGAGTTGAAGATTTATAGCCTCCTAAACTCTTGCTTGGGTCTGTCTGTGGAAGATTAAAACTTGATGAACCTGTATAATAAAATCTCATTTATTGTTCTATTAACGCTATGATTTGTAAATTAGCTGTTTTTTCGTCAGCCACTGGTATATTCTTTATTCTCCAATCACTCGGAACAAAATCTTTCATATTTCCAATGCAGAAGTCGCTCGTCAAAAACGTTTTTGCGCCTCCACTCCATAACTCAAAGCGAATCGGTGAATAATCATTATCTTCAGGAGTTGAATTGTAACAGTGAATAAATAATCCTTTTATTTTTTCTGGCGCAACTCCCTCTAACATATCAATTAAACCCTTATCGAACGACAAACCTTGTGTCTTATCAAGTTGAAAAACTTTCTTCTCAAACTTATCGAATTGATAGTCAACTTCCGTACCAGTAGAAGTTTTTTTGGCCGATATGGCTTTGAATGCTATATCAAATTTTGAAGAATTGGAAGAATTCATAACTGAATCATCCTTAAACTCCATTCCATATTTTATTGTAAATTCCATATTCGTTTTTATTATTGTTTACGCTTGAGGTGCTCCTTGATAGTTAGGGTCAAAATTCTGAAAGGAAGTCTGTCCTTGTGATAAACACGATTGATATTCCGTTCCAGCTATATAGTTTTGTATCTCCGACATAAAAATGCTTTCAAAGATATTCACCGATATTTTTACACAACCGATTACATACCAGCCATCCGCCTTATATTGCAAAAAACTTTCGTCAGAAGCAAAGTAAAATGCTTTATTTTGAGATGCAATATCTATTACAGAAATTCCATTTTTTTGAGATTGTAAGGAGAATTTTTCATAAAATTGCTCCAGTGTATTTATCGTTACAGAAGTCACCATTTTGTTATAATTTTATAATATAAGCCATTGTTATGTACGGAGGTCTATTTTCTACATAAGTTCCCCAAACTGCTCCTTCGCCTCCGACGTTATCCGTACCATCACCAGTATTTCTAACTGACCAAGCAGCATATCTATTTGCACCAGCACCGCTTCCCTCATTGATATAAGGGTCATGAGGAGAAACTCCTTGTTGTGCTGGTTCGTACTCATCCCCCACAGTATCAGCATAATCTTCGTAAAGTTCAGAAGCATAATAAGAATCATTATTTGTATTCAAATATCCGTCAATATATCTGTGTTTGTGAGGAGGAATGGCGAATCTTCCTAACTTTAAAGCCTTGCCGTTGGAAACCAATGTGTAAGTATTCGGCAAAGAAGGATTTGGTGGCCCAATTTCTCCCGCAGTTTTATAGTCGCTATCTGCGTCTCCAACAGGACTGTGGAATCCAACAACGAATCTTCCTCTCATATCTGGCGTAGTCAAGCCTCCGTGAGTTTGTCCATCACATAAAGCCCATCCGCCCCATCCCTTTGACGTTTTTCCCAAACCTGTAGAAACGTCAAAATAATCATTAACAACACCTCCGCCAATAGGATAAAACATTTTTACACTTCCTTGTTTTTCTTTAGGCTCGTTTACGGAGTTAAGAATCCATTTGGTTCCATCATACGTCGCTCTTATGAATATACCTTCTGGACTATCTTTGAGAAACGTCAAATCTTCAATCGTAAATTCTTTTAAAACAGTATGGGTTGAAACTCCGTCATAATCTGTAATATACAATTTAAACATTCCGTAATTCGTAAAAGAAATCTTTTGTTTAAAATGTAACATAAAAAAGTTACCATTCTTACAAGGTTTGGCATTAATACCTGGGTCAAAGAATTTATTCAACGAAATAAATAAATCTTGAACAAGAGTTATTTCTGCCCCTTCGTAATATTGATATTGTCTTGTTTGACCTACAACCAATTCCTTATAGGCTATTCCAGTAGCAATCGTATATGTTTCAACCCCTAAAAGGTCGCCCAAATCTATTCTCGCTATCGTGTTTTGATAGTTACCAGAGTTAGGCACTATCTTAACAAATCCATTTGTATCGTGAGGAGTGTACTCCCATATATATCCGCCACTGACGTTGGTTGCATAAAGGTTTCCTGTAACGACTGGACTTATTGTTCCGTCTGATAAAAAAGCCTTTTCCGTATAATGCCAAGATTGTAATAATGGGAAATTTTTAAAGTCTGTGTACTCTTTGTAGTTTCTGTAACGATACTTCAAATTGTAGAGATAGAAAGAATCCATTCCAACGCATCTTAAATATATCTTAGCGTACCCCTTATTGATTGGAAATTCAAACGTTTCCGTTAATTGCTCCTGAACTCCTACAGCGTTGTTATAATTACTCTTCAATTCAATCATTTCAACGTCGGGAACAATTACAATTTCCTCTGTAGCTACATAATCGTCAGGATTCAAATAATCCACAAGTAAGTTTATTTGTGAACCGCTTTTTGTACTCTGATAAATTATACCATAGTTACCATTCTTTGCGTATATTCTCCAGCCGTCAAAATCACCATTTGTAAATTCGGCTACACTTCCTTGCTTAAGCCTTCCGCCAACTCCGATTGAAGTTGTAACCTTATGTTGTGTCGGGTCAATAGTCCAATTTGAACTTCGATAACCCCAAGAAACAATAACTTCGTTCTTTTGTCTGGTTTCTGACTGTATGTCCCACTTAACAGACTCAACTCCGATAATTGGATTTACAACACTTCTATTTAGTGCCTTTAACTCCGTTCCAATCTTAGTTCTCCAAAATTCCTCTCTCTTATCCTCGACTAAACAATTTAATCCATCTGCCTTAACTCTCGCCAAATAAAATTCAACGTCAGTTGTTTTGGGAGGTGCTGTATTTAGTACAGATTCTGCAACTAAGGTTATTTGGCAATCATCGTAAACAAAGATTGATTTATCCAGCGGATTTGGTACGAATCCAGGCGTGAACGTTCCTAAAACTGTATATTTCAGGTTTGATTCGGCTGTAAAAGTTCCTCCAAGAACAATTGAAGTATCGCTTGTAACCTCTATTACATCGTACTCAAAATCATTACCGCTTGACGAACCAACTAATTTGATTTTTGACGTAAAGTTCGGCTGACCTCGAAGGACTTCCTTGAACTTAGTTCCAACACCAGTAAGAACTCCCTGAGCATCGACGTTTACCAAGCCTTCCTCATTGAGATTCTCTACATAACTGGCCTTAACCCAATACCACTTAGAGTCATTTGGAATGTTTACAGTTTTTGTACTTAAAAGGGAAATTATGCTACCATCTTTATCTACAGCCTTGCCTGGTCTGACGAGTATATTATTGAGATTATCATTCGCATTTTCAACAAGCAAACTATCTTTAGGAAGGATTGCTGAATTTGGCAATCTCTCTCCAGCTACAATTCCGAACGATTGTGTGTTCAGCAAGAATTCTCTTTTATGGCCGTCTTGAGCTAAAAACCTCAACATTCGGTTCAATTCTTGTTTCTCTAAAAACAAATCTTCTGATACTTTTATTCTCGACATATTTTTATTTTTAACTTACTTCACCTGGGTCTTCACCTGGGTGTGGAATTATTGGCGTACCTGAATCATCATAATAATATAACAAACCATCATTTTATCATCCAAGTGTAAATCGGAATAGCTTCGTAAGGTAACAAGTAATGCCTTGCTATTTCCTTTATTTCTCTTCCGTTCAATTTTTTATTATTGTTTTGAATAAACAAACGAATTATTCCGAATGTATTTAGGAAACAATTACTGTACTGCGTTCTGAGTGGCTTTATCTTGAAATTGTATAACTTTATGGTTTTGGCGGATACATCATTATTTTTAATGAATAAAAAAGGTTGAATAAAAGTTGCGGCTGGGTTGTAAAATCTCAAATGCTTCCCCTGTCCGCTTCCAGAAATATAGGTTGTTTGAGGAAAAACAGAAACAAGGCTTTCTGGTGGGCCAATAAAGGCTGAATCTTTATTGAATAATACGCCTCTGATTTTATAAAATACGCTCGGAACTAAGCAAGGAAATAAACCGCTTGAATGAGACACCCATTCTGGCTCATCTGCCCCACTTTCGCATTCAAGCGGAGGAATGTCATTATAGTCTTTGTCTGTAATTAAAGTTCCAAAACTCATGGAAAAATTCTTTGAATTAGCCTTTATTTCAAAAGACACTTCATAATCCAAAGTTGGAGATACAGGAAGTAATTTAGTTAAATCAAGTATCTTATCCAATATCCTTATTTCTTCGCCTGGATTTACAACTATTTGAAGGCAACCAATCCTTGAACCATCTGTAACTATGGAAGGAGTATTAGTTGACGATATATTATATTTAGCCAAATCTACAAATCCCTTGGTTTTTTCATAACCCTTAATCATACCTGTTTCCTCTAATCCTTTATACATGGGACTTGAGTGGCCGACGTTCCATCCTATTTGTTCCAGTTTGGTAACTTCGTATAAAAATTCATTAGTCAAGTCGTGACAAAGAATCCTCAAGAATTCACCATCTATCGGAACAACTGATAAATCCTCCAATACTTCGTCTTTCTTTTTAAAGATTTGTATTGTAGAACGCTTTCTCATTTCGTCGTAAAGGAATTGGCTGAGAAATTGCAAATTATCCAAGGTTATGCTGTCCTCACAAAAGAATATGTTTCTATCCTTCAGATGCTTTATAAGCATATGTCTTTCCACAAAAATATTCTCGAATTGTTCAGCATAGGAAAGTAACATTGCAAAATAACAAGATACGGCTGACCAGAAGTCTATGTAATCTTGGTCGTCGATTCCTTCGCCTCTTTCGATAAATTCAGGAACTATTCCGCTTTCATACAACTTTTTCAATAGGTTGTCGCATATCTCGGCTGTCTGAGGATTGGAACAAGCGAATTTATCAAATATGGAATTATGTATCGTTTCACTATTGCATATTGTAGCAACTGTACTTCCGTCAATTAACATATCAACGAATTCAAGCAATCCAGTCGTGTCGCTTCCAATTCTTTTATACCTAAACTGAAGATATAAAAGCCCATTCGCTGTCGTTCCACTTACCGCTGATAAATTCAAGTTTGTTAAAGGTTGCCAATCTCCATACAAGATTCCGTTAAAAGAATAACGGAAAATTTTTTCAAAGTATCTTGTTCCTGTCTCTCCAACCAGAGTATCTGTAAAAGAAGTCAACGTTATTGCTCCATTGAAAGGCACTTTGCTTTCTATGAATAATACATCACCTATCGCACTACATGTGTTATTAACAACCATATCAAAAAGTATAAATTAAAATCCCATCAGAATCAATTGAATAATTATCAGCATCTTCGCCATAAACAAGCAAGTCGCCATTTATATCTAACATAATTCTTGTATCGTTATTTTTACCCACAATCATCAACTCTCCTTCGATAATCGGAATCATATTAATTTCCATCTTGAGAGATGGAATATTAGCCTCTAAAATATTAGGAAGTATATTTGCTCCCAATACGTTATTAAAGGTTTGAGGAATGACCTTAATCTGTATTAAATTGGAATTTACTTCTCTCTCGGAAATCGTTGAAACTAATATATCTCCATCCATAGCTATTAAATTGAGGCCAATACGCTTGACTGTAAACTAAAATCGTTATCATAATACGAATAGAAGATTGGATTCAAAGTTCCGCTCAAATTCGTTATTATATTTCCATCCAAATCACTCATTACAAATCCTCTTACTCGTGGGAGTAAATTGTTATTCACGCTTATATCAACCCTTGGATAAAAGTAATTATCAGGAACATATCTGACGCCTGTAGTTGACTTTACGATTTGCAATAAATTATCCCATTCAACCTTTCTCTGCCAGTTCCAGAATCTGTAATCCAATTCCTTGTTTAATCCAATTTGAATATCCCTCCGAACTAAATCCACATTATAACTTTCGTCAATATCTACACGGAAAGAAATATCAATTGGCTGGTATCCAATATTGACCAATTGAATTCCGTAACTGCCTGGTGTATCATTGTTTGGCTTATGTTCTAAAAAGGAAAAGAATTTTTGACCTCGCAATTTGATATCATCTAATTCGCCTCCACTTAAAGATATTCCATTGACAGTCGATATGGCCAATATAACCTCGTTATTTGAAGAACATCCTTGATGAAATACTCTTAACACATTTGGATTGATTTTACGGAAAATATTTTCAAGATATGCTATTGAATTCTTAGCTAAAAAATTAATTTCTTCCAAAAGCCTCTGTCTGAATGTTTCGTCAGATTCCACATCTCTTCCGCCTCCAGCTGAATACTCATTTATACAGAACGTATGACCTGAAGGAATCGGATTGACTTTGTTTATACTCAATGCATCGACATTCGCTTTTAATCCTGAAACTTGACTTCTGATTTTAGCATATGTAAACCCAAAAGAAGGTATGGTTGTTACTTCCTCTAAATCAAAGACTATTCCAGCCTTGCCTACAAACGTATGAATGCCTGGAGAATACACTGTGCCTGGGTCTCCAAAAAGTCGGATATAAGTGGATGACTGAGATGCTCCTAATCTTCGTGCAACTCCTTTTAAAACCGCTATTCTATCCAAGTAAATTCCATAAGCGGAATTCGGGAACATATGAGCCTCCACCAAGGCTACATCTTTTGTTATCTTTTGTGCAACTTTTCCTATTCCAAAACCAACCCCATTTAATACACTTCCGTCAGATACTTTCGTGACTTTGCTTGTCTTATTGAAAAGAGTTTCAAAAAACATTTGTGTAAATTCCTCTAATGTAAGAATCGTTGTAATCATATTACTGCTGTGTATTTAACGAATAATTTATATTTTGTATCTACTTGGAAATCAACATACAAATCTCCTTCCTCATATTTGATATTTGTAACTTGGAAATTAATGAATAAATCATCTGAAGCGAAGTTTCGGCTTAATGCATTAATTGTTTTGTAATACGAACTTCCGCCAATATTTCCTCCAACGGATAAATTCGGGTCAATTCCAAAATTTGGAAATTGTGGAACATCGCCTCTCTTAAGAGTTGATAAAATAGAAACGCACTGAAATACAGTATCTTTGTGAGACAGTACTTTTAAGTCATCATCCTCAAACTCCAACCTCTTTTGTAAATCAAGGCCATATATAGCCTCTCCAACCATATTATCAATAACGGAGGTTACAAAATTAGTGATGAACTTTTCTTTGTATAATTTCAGATTTTCTCCACCTTCTGTTCCATAATCAATTTCTTTTAAGTCATTCCTTAACGCTATGTTTGTCCAATCATTTCCGCTATCCTTATCCTTTAAAACATTCTCCGATATATCTTCAAGCGTTTGGCTTTGTTGCTTAGTATAATCAAACTTAAAAGAATTACTGTAATCAAAATTCGTTCTGCTACTTCTTAGGAATTTTGAGAGGTTATTTACAGTCCACAAGTTCCCTCTTAAATCTTCCAGAAGTGTCAAAAGTTCCCAATATTCTATGTTCTGAAATTTGGAACTATGAAAATTAAAAGCCATAGATATATCATCCGCCTCTTTGATTAATCTCGTCAAAGTGGTTACATATTCAGGCTTAACTTGATTTGTTCTTCCTTGGTAGAAAAAGGCAATATTTTGATATCCTGATTTGAAGAAGTTCTCGCAATCAATCAAGTATTTCTTCAGTGGAAATTTAGCTACTTTTGAAAAATTATCTATTGCCTCTATCATTTCAAGGATTGAGTTAATGTTTTAAATTGTATTTGTTTATTCAAGCCTTTGACTTGAGAAATAGTCTTATTAATCTCGTTGTTAAGGATATTGAAACCCATTCTTCTTATCAATTGTTTATTTTTATCCTTCGTACTTCTTAGGTCAATATCTTCCGCCAAGCATAAAGTCTTCAGATTAAAAGAATAGTTCCAAAGCATATTATTTTCCATACTCTGTTGAAATGACCAATCTATAACCTCTACAGCGTAATGGTTATTCAGTGTATGATTATAGAAAAACAAAACATAAGGTATGGAATTTGAATTCGATTGTTGAGACTTTTTAAATATACTTTCCAGTATTTTCAATACACCAAATCCGTTCTTAATTACATCGTTGTATTGATTCCCGAACTCCTTTAATTTATTCAATCCAACCTCTTGTTGCTTAGATTGTGTAGCCTTTGTTCTACCAAGTAATATGCGACTGTTCCTTCCAAACGTTCCTGAAACGGAAATCGGAATTGGGTTGTGAGTTTTATTGAATAAACTTACAACCGCTGTACTTGTCTTCCTCACGTTGACTATATTCTGTTTATTCTCCATAAAACTCGTTGGCATTACAGGGAATGTCAATTCATCTACTATCGAATAGTCAGTCAAATCCATGAGTTCAAAGGACATAAGATAATATTCAAACTCGTTGGGATATAAGGCATTTAATGCTACCTTCCCCATAGATTTGAGTGCAGAATTAATCGGATTGGTTGCTAAATCTTCAAAGGCCATACTCAATCTATTTTTGTACTGTCAAATCTTCTTGATTATCGTTGGAAAGTTCCTGAGGAATAACTCCGTCAATCAAAGCCATAGCTTGTTGTTTCATTTGCTCTGCTATTTGAACAGAGGTCGCTTTGGCCGTTTCAACCGCCAATTTAGTTATCGGAACTTGGTATTGTTGAGTCATAACAGCGGAAGCATCTTCCAAAGCACTCTTGGATTGCATATATATTTCATGGGCAATTACTTCGGCTTTTCTTAAACTTTTAACAGTTGTGTATATTGCCCCCAAAGTAGTTAAGACAATGCCGATTTGAGGATATTTTGAACTAATCTCTGAAGGAACTAATGTCCAAGCGGCAGATAATTCCTCAATGGACATATTCTTATGGAATTTGACCTTGAACTTCTTACTAAGTCGCTCAAACTTATCTTTCTCCTTATCTTTTATTTTGCTTTTGATTTTCATTATTTACCAACTTTTACTTTCTGACTTACTCCAATCTCTTTTACATCAAGAATCTCGGTTGCCCCTGGGATTTTGGAGTACAAAACATTATTCTGTCCGTTAATCGTCACGCTTCCATTTCCAGCATCTATGTCTATACCAGTTCCAGACAAACTAATCTCATTTTTTGTAGTTCTAATCGTAACATCATCCCTCTCGCTTTCAATGACTATTTTACCATCATTCTCCACACTTATTAAACTCTTGGATGTTTGTATGTAAAGTCCATCTTCATCAGCGTCAATTTGATTATCGAATTCGTCTTTGTAAGACAAACCTTTTCCAGATTCATATTTTATGTGAGTTTCTTTCTTCGCCTCGATATTCGGAATAATTACTTCAAAGGATTTTTCAGCCGTCAACTTCATATCATTCAAAGCATGAATTTCAACATCGCCCTCGACGAAGATTTTCATTTTACAGGCTTTATTCAAAGACTTTAGATTTAAATGTACTTCGCTCTCGTTATTTTCATCAGCTATTAAATTAACCGCTAATTTACTTGAATTTCCATCTATTTTTACATCAACTCCGTTTCCTCCGTTTCCAGCTGTTACTCTTTTTATATTTTCATCAATAGGGTAATTATCATCCTTGTATCTCAAGGTAGCTATAATTACAGGCTGATTGAACTTAGGAATGGATATCCAAACAACTTGAGTTCCCTTCTCTCCAACCTTTTCTGGAAATTGAATTCTCTGAATCGAATCTTCATCAATACTGACTGAATGAAAATTTCCATATCCCATTCCGCCCCAAATACTCACCTCATTCCTCTTGTAACAATTGGCTTTATAAATTGTTGGGTCAATCCCCTCTGGGATTATTATAAATCCAATTCCAGCTGAGGAAATCCCTGAAGGAATCCCTCTTGTCGTTATTTGTTGTTGTACGTCGAACATAGCTTAAAATTGGCCATTTGATTGATTAAATTGCTTTCTTTGTAAAAAGAACTTAAAGACTTCTTGATTGACTTTCCAGTTGCCTTCGTTTGGACTTTTTATCTTCGTTATCCCTCTATTGACGTCGTCAAATTTTATTTGAACCCTTCTGTTGAGAGCCATTTCCTCAGCGTTGGCGTTATTATTGAGAGGACTTCTCTCGCCCAAAGCCTCTATTTTTATTCTGCCTGATATATCATCGCCAAAATCTTGTTTAAAATAGGCAACCAAGATTGACTTAATCCGCTCGGCTCTTCTTTTTGATAAATCCAAATTGTATGCATCTGATTCATCCAAATCGGTATGTCCAACACAAGTTATGGTTAAAAATCTAAATTTAGCCATATCCTTCACAATTTGTTTTAATCCCAATATCGAATCGGAATTGTCTGGAAGAACATCCTTGTCTTTATCGAAGTGACACAAGATTGATTTTGTAGCTACTTGCTTCTCATTTTTCTTGTATAATTCAGTATTTTCATAGTCGCCAAAATTAATCAAATTAAAGTAACTCAGCGTGTTTTCATCTTCTATTTCAACGTCAACAAAATCCTTCTTCATTCCTCTACTTACAGTCAATACAGAATATCTGTCGATTGTACCATTTGAACTCGAAAAGTGTTGACTTACTGCATCGACGTAAAAATATTCATTCGTCGGCTTATACCAAATTCTTTGGCCTCTTCTGTACGCTCTATTATGAACAACTCTTATTGTTCCCTTTCTCGTAAAAGGAAGATAGGAATGAGTATCAATCAAAAATCTTAAATCCTCGATTGCTTTCTCAACCATTATCTTATCTCTCGTTGAATCCATCCACTCTATGTAATTCGTCGATATACTGAGAGGCTTACTGCCCCAAACTTCCGCATATTCTTCAAAAAATACATTGGATAAGTATTGGTATATCTGGTCTTCAGTCAACAAATAAGTAGAAGGAATCAATTGATACCAGCTGTAAGATTCTGTTTCCCATGAGAAGTTGTCTCCATATACATCCTTTTCTTCAATTTCTAAGGTAGGTAAAGTTGTAAAACTGGAACGATTGAACGGAGGCTTTCTGACTATGAAATAGTACATATCTTGATATGTATCTCCCATAAATTCTACAAAAGGCTCTTGACATATCTTTTTGACGTAATTAAACAAACTTCCTTGGTCAAAGGCAATAGATGCATCATTAACCATTCTCCCAGCAACTTCTTGGTCTAACACCAACTTTATTATACCCCAAATTCCAGCGCCAAGTAGCGAATAGACTTTTGTCTTTTCAGCCGTCATTACTATCTGATTGGGATTGCTTGGCTGAATTGGTACTTGTTGTTGATTAGTTATTGTACTTTTGGAATTAACTGATTGGCTAACTGAATAGGAAGATTTTTTATGTGCAAGGTACAAAACGTATTGTATATCCACAAATCCCTTCAAATCAGTCTTTCCCTCCTTTTTAGCCTTTATAAAATAAATTCTATCTGAAGCGTTTGTTCCGAAATCTAATTGAAAATGATGCGTTTCTCCACTTCCTATCCCCAAGAATCCTCCACCCCAAGTCATACCAAGCCTATTCGCTATTATTTTACACTTCAGATATTTCCCCCAACTCTTTTCGTGAACCTTGTCTGTATATACATCAACCGCCAATCCGTATTCATGTAGAGAATATCCAGGCTTGGCGGCATACTGTCCTTTAGACTTCTTTAATTCGGCTTGTCGCTTAGTCGTTCTTGTGGCTGAAAATATTATCAAATCTACACCAGCTTCAGTTTTACAATCGCTTATAAATTGCGTGAGGATTGCCTTGAATTCTGGATGAACCCCTCCGTTTATGTTATCAATATATGCCTTGTTATTGGCACTTAATGGCAGTATGTTACTCATCGTATATGTAATCAATTTTTTGTTCTTCCTTAACCTTATCGGCACTTTCTTCGCCTATCTCAAATTGGAATTCTGTTCTTCTATCTCCGTAAAATTCAAACAATTCGTCGGGACAGATTTGTATGTTACTCAAGTGTCCTATGAGTAAATTCATTATTTTGTCTATTGTTCTAAAATTGGCATTGAAGAATCCTTCAATTATGCTTCCGCCTTTAAATCTCGCTGAACTTCTACTCGCTGTTGATTCATCGCCTCCGATTGTTTTATTGAACGTGGAAGTTCCATCCGCTGAAACCATTTGATTTTTGAATATTCCGCCTTCTGAATCCTTGGATGCAAATGAGTTCGGAAAGAAGAATGTTCCATCCTCCAAAAGTAATTTCATACAATCCCTTCCTGTTATGGAAATCATAACATTCCCCATAGGGTCATAGCTTGTAGAATTATCATCAACCAATCCTATCATATCAAAAAACTGGAAGGGCAAATCAGCGTTTGTAATCTCTCCACCATCGAACTTATCGTCAAAGGATATGAATAATATGTCGTTGTTGCTAATTATATGATGAAAGAAATACTGTGTTCTACCATCAACTACATTCCCCTCTGTTATGGAAATCTTTGCTACACGTTCTCCATTTTTTGTTTCATAAAAACCGCTATCTAATCCAGAGTGATAATTATTATCAGGATTTTGTCTTCCATGTTTTTCAAAGAAGTCATCTAATCTACCAGTATCTGGATTATCTCCAGAGAATGCTCCCTTCAAACTCGCTTTAATTGGCGCTATTGTTAAGCTAAAATTTCCACCTGTTTTGGTTACGTTTGTATCTAACTGTTCAACCCAAGGACTTATATCGATTAATTGGCCGATTCCGCCAGACTTTGTAGCCAACGCTTTTGACCATAACCAAATAGTTGCAGAAGGCTCTGCCTTTACGACTATATCTGAGCCAGAATAATATCCATTGTTATTTAAAACATCCTTAAGACTTTCTACAACAAAGGCATTGTAATTAAAGTTAGATGATTTAAAATTACTTTCCGTCAAAATCAAATCTATTGATAAATTTTCCTTTGGAATCTTTAGCTTCAACGGTGCTGGCAATTCTATGTTCTCCTGAATATTATCAGGTGAGCCTATTTCTTTCTGTTTTTGTGTTGTTAAACTCTTGAATATGATATCTCTATTCCTCGAAGTATCTTTGGGTGGGTAATTGAGAAAGTCTTTGATAGACAAGCCGAAAATGTGTTCTGCATCCAACATTTTCTGGATTGTATCTAACTCTGGACGTGTATGGTATATGTATGCAAAGTTTCTCACATTCCTGCTCTTGAAGCGCCATGTGGCGTGTTATAAATAGCTTTCTTAGGTATCGGAGTTTTGCCAGCCTCTTGAATAGCCTGTTTAATAACCTCTTTCATTTTTGGGTCATTTCCAGTTAATACGTCAATCATCTTATTTATTCCTTGAGCAACTTTCATTTGAGCCTCCGTCAAAGTATTTTCGGCAAGTTGTTCTGTCTTAGTCATCGACGTTGTATTGTCTTTGGCCATACCTTCTACAACATCCTGAGTTAATCCATTGTTTTTGAATTGCTCGTATTGCTCCATCATCTTACTTATTCCGCCTGTCTTTCCTAATGACATCAACTTATCTCTTTGGTCAGGAGTCAACCCTGGGAAGAATCTTTTGAACATAAAATATTGGTCGTTTCCCGAATATCTTGAAGTCATATCCGTCAACCCTGTTTGAACATATTTTAAATCCGTTCCTTGTTCGACTAATCTGTTAAGTGCCGCTGGATTGTTGGCTAACTCAGGGTGAGCCTTCTTAGCTAAATAGTATTTGTAAGCCATTGTATTGGCGTCACCACTTTCTCCAAACGCTCCCATTGTTTTAGATATAAAATCACCTGCCCTTTGGTCTGCTCCACTTCCTCCTAATTTAGCGAATGCGCCCATTAAAACAGTAGCCTCTTTATTTGAAACAACCTCTTGTCTCTGGAATTGATAAGATAGGACTTTATTTTGTGTTTGTAACTTTTCTCCTAATTGAGTCAAATCATCTTTCTTCAAACCTGACTTATCTATGGAAGTCATTACATTGACCAAATCAAGCGTATTTTCCGCAACTGTCTGCATATTACGCTCTTGTCTTTCAAAAACAGCGTATTGAGACAAATCTTGTACTCCCAAGCCTTTTTCCAATGTTAATGATTTGAACGCTCTGGAATCTATGCCCGCCATGCTTCCGCTCGTTCTCGCCATCTTACCAGCATAGGCAACCATATCCATTTGACTCAATCCCATTGAAGACAAATCTCTTCCAGCACCTCCAAATAAACTTTCTCGGAATCCGTTTATAAAATTTGGGTCTTTTCCATTTCCTTGTAAGGCTCTTAAATCGTACATTGATTGCAATGTCTGATTCCCCTTCGTTCCCAATCCTATCGTCGCTCCACCAATTATACCAGCGGCAATACCCCATGGGCCAAGTTTAGCAAGTAAGGAAGATGCTATATTACCAACGTTTCCATGCATAGCGTTGGATACCATTCTCGCACCTCCAATCGTTCCTTCGCCATCTTGCCCCGCACCAGCCTGAATTTCTGATATCTTTCCATTGACTTCCTTAAGTCTTTTTTGTACCGCCTCTTGCTCTGACTTCGTGGATGCTGTGATTAAATCACGATTGAGTGAGCCTCTTTCATTTAACAATTTACCAAGAATTCCTTCGGACTTTTTGGACTCAAATTCAGCATTACCCTCTTGTCTTTGTTCCCTCTGGATTTTCTGGTTATCCGTCAAAGCCTCTTTTATGGCTCTTAAAAGGTTGGTTTGTTCATCTTCAAGATTTTGAATTTTCTCATTCCTCTCTTCCCGAAACTTGGCTGTTTCGTGAACCAATCCCGCACGTTCTTTTTTTTCCGCATCGGTAGCACTACCAGAACGAATTCTGGAATTTAGTTCGTTTAATCTTTGTACTTTAGGATTGGATTGATATTGTCTGTTAATATCTTGTATCTGCTTTTGAACCGCCTCTCCAATTACCTCTTGTGAGCGCATTCTTTGAGTATTGACTCCTGATGAACCTCCAAGCCCAATTTTATCTACATTGGCTCCCAATTGCCTTGCTCGACGTTCTATGTCGTCAAACATACGATTGAGATTGCTCGCATCTCCAGTTACATCAACTCTAACTTCAGACATTACTCGGTTTTTTCTTTATTATTTATGTTGTCCAAAAAGTCAGTCATATTTCCAAAAGCCTCCGCCACAAACTCTTTATTAGGCATTGTTTCCTCATCCAGAGTTATGTTGTGAGTTCCGCCTTCATCGTCGCTCGTTAACAATTTGAACTCTACATATTCAAGATAAATGTCAAACCAATTCGTTTCCTTATGTTCCTTAGAGGCAAAAGCAATCTTGTACTTCTTTCTCCACCATAAATCAAGAGGAAATTGAATATTCCATCCAAGTATGTAGCTTCTCGCTGATTCTTGAAAATTCGGCTTTATTTCTTTGAATAAACCCATTATTCGACATTATTCGGAATTTCTATTTTAGGACTTCCTGACATAAGGTCATAGAACTCTTTTAGAAGAACAGAATACCAAGGATAAAATTGCTCTGCGTAAACTTTTACAAGTCTTGCGGCCAAGAATGGGTCAAGTTCCAGATAACTTTTCTTTTGGAATTCTGGCTGAGATTTTAGGTCAGGAATGATTGTGGAGAATGTAGCTATTGTATCAATCAGATTCAAAGTGTTCTCCATACTAACCAAATTTGAACGCACCATCTCTGCGTATTGGTTGTTTGAAATAGCTATTTTCATAGCATCAATTTCCATTAGCTGTCCCACATTCGGGAAATTTACGACAAACGCATCTCCATCTCTCAATAGATTGGTTAATTTAATACTTCGTTCCATAATTTACAATTGTTTTGATTATTTAATTTGTTAATATTTGTACAATAAAAATGCCTCCTTTTCAAGAGGCATCCAAAATGGAGAATTCAGGTAAAAGAAATATTTATAAACTATACAAAATCGGATTTGTATAATCAAAATCAACATCCTGACCAGAAATTTGACCCTCTGAAATATTGAATCCCTCTCTCGTCACGAATGCGCCTTTTATGGAAGCAAACACTTCAAGGTCGGAGGAATAAATTTCAGTAACTGGGTTGTAATCCCTTTTGACTTTTCTTAGAACGTCGATTTGAACGCCATCTTCCTGTAATAATACAGTATCAACGAAATCGTCGATTGACTCAACTGTTCTCGTGATTGCACCTGGAATTCGGCTCTTGTCGAAATTTATCGTGTAGAATCCGCAACTTAAACTTCCTGACCATTCCAACGGAGGAAGTTCCTTTGGAGTCAAATTGCCTATTCCAGCAACTCTTCCTCTTCGGATTGTTTCTGTTACACGAATATCTTTCATCAAGCCAACCGCCTTTCCTCCTACACGGATAACCGCCAACGGTGCTGTGAGTGTTTTTACATTTGACATCTTATTGTTGTTTTTATTTTGTTATTTTATGCTGTTAAGTTGCTGTCTAACATAAAGCCAGTAACGAAGATTTTGTTGATTGGGCCATTCGGAACGAAACTGTATTCAACCACATAGTAGTCTTGTACTTGCTTAACTGTTATTTTCTTGAATGAGATAATCAAATTATCATCCGTTTTTGTAGCTGTCTTCTTGGTCAAATATCCTTCGATAAATGCTTTAACATCGGCTGGAGAGGCAGTATTCAAGTTTCCTCCCACGAATAATGGACGCATATTCAATACCAACTCCTTATTCAATTGGGCGGCAATTCTCATGATACCAACGTCGTAACTCTGTCCGTTGGACTGAATTAAAGAAACGTTCTTTGGACTTTGTAACGTATTAACCGCTTGATTCAAAACGAATCCAATTCCAGGCACGAAACGGTCATGCATTAATCCGTTTTGTAAGGCTGTTTTTCTCTCTCTATCTTTTAACAGATGGCAGAACATATTCGCTCTTGTTCCCTTGAACGTGGCGGATTGTTGAGGTTGTAATCCGCAGATTTTGCCTAATTCCAGTGCCGCATTGTAAATACTTGGGAGTATTTTGAAACCTGTATTATTTCGGTTTCTCACCTTTATTCCGCTATGTTTTACCATAACATTGGCAGAGTTGTAAAACTGGCAAGTTTCTACGCTCGCATAGGTTGAGCCTTTGAATTTGCTATCATCCCTTCCTCCGCCAATCATCATAAATTTATCGAACTCGGCTTCATTTACGATATGGGAAAGAATTTTAACGTTGTAAGTATTTTGAGAATCATCTTCCCAATTATCGGCAAGGAAGAAAGTATTGTCCAATTCTTTAATTGCGTCCAATACTAAATCAACGTTTGTGGAGTTGTAAGTAGTTGTTGCGCCAGCGAATAATTTCAATGAAGCATTTGCCGCCAAATCTCCGCTCGTGATTGCACCGACGCCTACAGTCTGAGTAACTGTAAATAAAGCATTAAAACTTCGGCTTGTAGCAACCCAATTCAATAATTCCTGAATGGTACTTACTTCGGCAGAACGGCAAACCAAGGCTGGTTCACAATCCGCTTGAGCAATTCCACCAATATCCTCTCCGCCAGCGTCAGTTCCCTTATAAGTTCCCTGAAAGAATTCAAACATGAATTTAGCACTATCAACAGCGCCAGCCTTAAGAATAACGCCATATCCAGTTCTTAACTTAGTGGAAAGAACACCGTTGGCACAAGCACCTTCGTTTTTGGTTTTAAATGCTAAAACTCCGTTTGTTAAAGTGAATGTTGCGGAGGCTGAAGTTGTTGTGGCGGCACGGACAATCCATAATTTGGATACACCCCTTATTCCAATGCCTGGGTTGAACAGATAATCCGCTAAATCCCAAAGAACTCCGCCACGAACGAACGAACGGAATTCAGGAAGATTATCAAATCCATATACAGCACCTAAGTCGCTTGCCATTTCACCGTCAATACCCGAACCACCTCCGTATCCAGCACCGCTTCCAGTGTCTATGATACAAACGTTTCCAAAAGAGAAATCTTGAGGCTGAGAGTTTCCTCCGCCTTTAACTGCGGCATAAACACCTGGTTCAATTATCTCTCTGTCGTTAAATATTACTGTAGTAGCCATGATTTATTGTATTTTTATTTTGTTTGTTTCTTCTTTAGGAATTTTGAATTTCTTCTTTCTTAACATCTTCTTTCTTTCCTCCGCAAACCTTTAATAACTCAGCTCTTGTTATTTTCAAATCAAAGCCTTCTTTTAATTCGTCATGCCATTCGGTTGGAGTTTTGGTTTTTGAGCCGTGAATCTTGTTTGCCGCCCATATATCTCTGTCGGACAAACCGCCAACTTGGTCTATAAATTCCTGAACAGTTAATTGAGATTTCAAATCCATTTTGAATAATTTAATCCGTTAATATTTGTTTGAGTTTCACTCCTTTGATTAATTTTTCAAATTGTAGAGATTTAACATTAGTCATGTATCCAAAATTCAACGCTATTATTCGGTGGAATATATTGACTGGCATATAATCCATTTGCATTGTTATGTCCTGACCAGATACAGTCATGTTTTGCAAACCGCTTAATTCAAAATGTTCAGTTAATTGTAGAAGTAAGGATTTGATTGTATGATATATCAAAACAACCTCTGACCAATTCTCGGAGGTTATTAAGATATTGAACTGCGCTCCATATAAGAATGTAAACACTCTGGAATCCGTTCTATCCGTCATATTAATTATATCTTCTTGCGTTCCTTCTCCAACGTGTGGAGTTGGACTTTTTCCAGAATCTGAGGCCATGATAACGTGTATGGCAGGCATATCAGAGGATTCCTGATTGTATCCAAAATACAAGTTCGGTTTCTTTAAAAAAATTCTCTTGGCCTCGTTGTAATAATCCATACTGTTTAAAACATTCCGTTCACCTCTTTCGTTAACAGCAAGCATCTCAAAAAGAATCTTCTTATTTTCTGGAATTGAAGTGTTCTCTAAATCATTCTTAACTATCTCCAAGATAGCATCGAGTGAGTCATAAATTATATTTTCTGGTATCGTTATTGACATTATGAAAATCCCATTTCTGACAACATTCTATCCAGAGCGTTGTCGCTTATTAAATTAATATCTGTATTTTGAACTGCCTTGGTTGCGAAGTTTCTCGCTTGTAATCCTTTGTGAAACCAACTTAGTTTGTCGCTGTTTTCACTCACCCTCCTGAAGCTAACATATTGACCATACGCTCCCTTGGCCATTTTACCATAAGATGCAGACTGTCTTTTTATTCCTTCGTAAATACTATACAAATGCTGATACTCAGGAATATCCTTCAAAGGTGCTGGTTGACTTATTCTTGCTCTTGAACCTCTCTCGTCATACGGACTTGGTAGTTGGTCGCTTCCGATTTGTCTTCCATTATTTTTCTTAGCTATATTGTAAATTACAGTCGGCATTATATTGGAAAAGGCTGGATTTTCACCAACTATTCCAGGTGTTCCCCATCTGAAGGGAATCGTAACGTACCAACCGCCTTTTGAAATCAAAACCCCCTTTTTATTGTATCTATCCTTACTATATTTTACATTTGCGGATTTGGCAAACCCAACCTTCATGTCATACGCTCCAGCGCCAGATTCCAACATATTATTTAATTGTCCTGTAAGGATAATGGATTTTGTAAATCTTCCTTTGTCTTGTAAAATCAATCCATTTATGTATCCTTCTCTCGTTGAATTCAATCCTTGTTTGGCTTGATTTATCCAATTCGTCCAAATAACTCTTCTGACTTCGTCTAATATGCTTTCCATAATGACGTTGCCTGTAGAGGCTGGAACTTTAAACTCCTTTAAGGAATCTTGTATGTTAACGTTTACTATCATGGATTTTCTGGGTTGAACACGTAAGTATTATCAAACATTTCATCCGCTTCGGTTTTTATATTCTGCCAAAGATAATGAGCCTTTCTTGCAGTTCCGTGAACTGGCATCTGCTGTAACTTATCTAATCCCTCCGTGGCGCAATTTCTTGCCCTCGCACTCATCATATCTCGGCTAAATTCTTCCATATGATAAACTGGGTGATGAGAATATCTTACCGATATTGTAACCTCTTTTTTATCCCTAATCTTATCACGGATTTTGTCGCTGAATATGATTCTATTTCCGTCAATCAACCAATCTTCTTTATTCAAAGGCGTTAGCTTTGTATCCTTGTCCTTAAACTCGAATATGGCCATTATCTCGATTGGCTCGTAAACTGGAAATGCTACAGCCTTGTTCTTTTGAACTACAGGTCTTAAGACTTGTTGATAATAAGCCTCTAAATCCAGCACCTTGATTTTGTCCATATAGGTCAATCGGTCAATTCCCCTTAGAGTTACTGAAGCTGTTCCGTTGGAGGTTTCTCCCCATTGTTCTTGCTTTTTGTTATATCCCATACTCTGGAATACAATTAATGTTTCTCTTTTGTTTATAAAGAACCAACCGAATCCCAGGCAATTCTTACAACTCGGTATCGCTTGGCCTGTTCCCTTATTTAAACAAGGGCAACGCATAGCTTTTTCAACCTCGCATTGATATCCTTTGTCCCATATTAATTTATCAAATTTGTTGGCGTCAAGTCGAACGCTTGGGTCAAGTATATTGGGAGGTGTTTTGAAAACTAATGGTTTCATACTTATGCACAATCTAAGGAAATTCCACGATAATGGTACTTGGCAATCTCAATTTCTTTTTCAAGTTCGTCTTTGTATTGCTTAATTCTTGCACCAAATAAGCTATTCGTTCCACTTCTTGTAGTTGATGTATTTTGACTCACTCCATCTATCGAAATAGACAAGGAAGATAAACCAACCCCAAGTAGAATATCGCCAAGCATAGCTAAAACCTGAATGGCGGCCAATTTACCTACAAGGTCAACTAAGTCTTGAGGCACAGTATCAAAACCAGTGCAATATTTGACTTTCCAATATTCAGGAATATAGGAGGAAGATGCATAACCAACTCCAGCAACGAAGTTAGAAAGATACACGCCTTGTTGAGTGTAAGATACACCTGCTCTTGAGTTAGGAATTATGTGAAGATTCCTGTAAACTCCGCTTGGCCCATCACTTGTCTTTTTAACTACAAGCCACTCCTTGGGATAATTCATGTACTCCGCATTACCAACATTTCCCGATAAATTCAATGGCTCATTTATCGGATATTGGACACGTATGTATCCCCAACTATTCCATTCCTGTCTGTTGAAGTCTTTTGTTTCCTCGACTAATTGCTTTTTGAATTTGATACTGAAGTGCTTCTCAATCGACTTTTGACTACTGATTATAAATCGTTTAATTGAACCGAAATTCAAATGGCGTCCATCTGCGTAACAAAGAGGAATTCCGTCAAGGAAGTTTGTTACGAGTTCATAAGGACTCAATACAATTCCCTCGTTTTTACTACAGGTAATATTCAGCGTCAAACTTGGCATGCTCGATTATTTTAATGCTTTCATGATTTTAGCTATCAAAAGGACTTTTTTGCCCTTACAGATGTCAATTTCCTCTTGAGAAATTCCTAATTCTTTAGCCTGTTCAACGAGGTCTTCAAATTCCAGAGTATTCAAAGATTCCTGAGTGATTTCAGGCTCTTTAACCTCTTCCCCAGTAGTTTCTACATTTTCCTCTTTTTTAGGAGTTTCTTCCACTATTTCGGCTTTTTTAACAGCCTTTTTAGTTTCTTTCTTTTCCGCTTCGGCTAATTCCCAATTTGGACTGTTTGCGATTAATAATTCGCCAGCTTCGTTAGAAACTTCAGCAACTCCTTCATCTGATAAAGTTACCTTGCCGTCAATTGGAACGTTTAACGTCTTTCCAAAAGCGTGTACGTTAGTTGATTTGATTTTCATTTTACAAAATTTTGATTATGAATAATTTATATTTGTACTCAATAAAAAAGGCTGGATTTGATTCCAGCCTTTTAATATTACTTATTGTTTAGCAATTACGCTTTTCCAATGTTAATGATACGAACCAATTTTTTCGGTGCGTACAAGAACGGTGTTCCGTACATCAACAGCATGAATCGGTACGCTGGAGAAAGAGTTGCTAAGTCCATCTTCATCAGTGGAGCCAATTGAGCGAACTCGATAACCTCGTTGTCTTCCTGAACAACAAACGCTTGATCAACATCGGGTAACCAACGGTTGCGGTCACGTGCGATACCAGCCGCAGCGCCATCATATCCAGCAGTTAATTCCGCCAAACTGATATCGAATAAAGGAAAGAATGTTGCAACTCCAGCACTGGCCGCATTCTTGTTTGAACGATAAATTCTGAACGCTGTAGCGTTATTTGGTGAAGCTGTAGGATTGAAATCGAAATCCAAAGCACCGCCTGTAACTACAGTTGCAGAAGCACTTACAGTTAAGGTTGATTCTCCGTATCGGTTCAAGCCAGATACAGCATAGAAATAATCACCAGCATCGGCAACCGCCCATTTTGCTAAGGCATCAACTGCAACAGGAGTTACAGAAGTTACAGTTGGAGCCAACGGAGCATTTACGCTTGACGCTGACGCTGAACTTTTCTTAGAAGGAAGTTTGCGGAAGAAGATGTCATGTTGTAAACCGATTCGTCCAAATTGAGAGTCAAACGCTTGAACTCTTTGACCCATGATGCCGTTAGACACTTGGTCAGTATTTGGATTGATGAATTTATTTCCGTAAAAGGTTTTTACAAACTGGCTTAACACCGCTGGTGGAGCATACAGTTGGTCGCCCAAACCGAAGTTCTCAACGATTGAGTTGGCCGCACTTTCAATAGCTACTTCGCTAAGTGCCGCACCACGCATGTCGATAACTTGGTCAGAGTTCATATATGCGTCCAGACTGATGTAGGAGTCAGATTGCTCTTGTTGTGCCAGAACGGAGTTGAATTGTTGCGGAATCAGTTTTTCATTTCCAGAGTACAAACCTTTGTTTGCATTACGCAGAATCCAAAGTGTACCATTTTTCACCTCTTTGTCGATAACGTTTCCAATCATGGTGTTTACCAACGTCATCACGTGAGTTACTTCCTTAGTTACCCCTAAGAACTTAACCAACTGTGCACGTCTTACATAAGTGGAATCTTCACTCTGAGGTAATTCGCCTTCATTCCAGAATCCAGAGTTTCCTTGGTTACCAACTTCGGTCAACTGATTGAATTCCTCCACGGTGTTGTATGCCGCTTTTTTAGGAATTCTTTTCCAGAACGTAACGTCATTTTCACGGAACGTTAAGTGTTTAAGAGTTTTTTCCAAACTCTCTACCTTCAATGGCGCACCGCCAGCTGAGGTTGAATCGGTTGTCTCTCTGCCAGTAATGGAACCAGCGTCAAGTGCCTTTTTTAATTCGTCTAAGTCGCCAAGAGAACCACTTCCGAAGAATTCACCTGGGTTAGCACCGTACTGAGAAAGAGTAATGTTATTCATTTTATTGTTTTTACTTATTTTGGTTTATTAATACTTGTTTTGATACTGCTGTTTTGTTTTTTATTCGATTATGATTCCTTTTTCAAGTTTTAATCGAGTTACCACTGCATCGGAAATCTGACCGCTTGTCTCGAACACGGTACATGCTTTGGAGAATTCATCGTCATAGCCTTTTTCAAAAGCTAATGTATCCAAAACGTGAAGGATTGTTTTCTTATCTCTCGCTTTGTTTAAAACGTTTTTGGATGCGTTGATTTGTTCGGAGTTTTGGCCTTTGTCGAATCTCTCGATTGCCTTTGTTGTGCTTTTACGTCCAGGCGTGGTATTGCCAATCTCTTCGATTGTTTCCTGAGCCTTGGCAATTTCTTCTTTGGCTGAAGATAACTCTTCCATTAAATCTTGATTTTGAGCTTTTACAAAGCCAATCTCATCACTTAAGCCTTCGATTTGCATATGTTGGTTTTGAACCAAGATTCCAACTGCTCTCATTTGAGCACTCATAGCCTTTTCCAGTTTGTCAAAATACTTGCCCAAGCCTTTAGGCTCGTCACCACCTTTTTCAATCGTTTCTTCAACAGCTACTTCGGTTGTAGTTTCAGTTTGACCCTTTTCTACAGTTTCTACTTCGGTTGCTGGAGTTTCCTCGATTGCTTCTGCATCAGCTGATTTTTGTAAGTTAGCTGGAACATCAATTCCTAATGCGCCATAAGCCTTTACTATGTCGTCTGATGTAATTTTACCTTTGTTTTTCATTTGAGATGATTTTTCTATTAACGAATATATTTGTTTTGCTGTATTTATATCTACATTTGGAACGTCTTCAAATAATTGCGTGAAAACTTCGCCTTTGGAGAATGTGGTTAAATTCTTAACTTTTTTGTTCAAACTTTCTTTTGTTACCGCTCGGCCACTTTCCGAACCAGCACTCATTTTCTTCTTGATTTCATCATCAATTCCTTCCTCTTCCTTTTCTTCGATTGAATCATCGTCAATCTTTCCCTTGATTATTTCTGCGAATGTCTTGGGATTCTTAGGCATGTGAGTTATTGCAACTCCTGTTATTTCTGCCTTTGTTACTATGGATTTATTCAATGGGTCACGTTCTAAAACCCTTCCTTCAATTGAATATCCTAATCGTCTTGTTTTGGAATTTTTATCTAAAACTTGAGCAAGTTTATAAACCTTCTGAGCAAGGTCGCTATCTCCGTAAAGGTCGGATTCAATATACAAACCCTTCTTGGTCAATTCAACTTTACTCGGCTCTCCGATAATTGCTTCTGGGTTTGATTTTGCTTGGTGATGCCAATTAACAATTCCGCTTTTTTTCAAAGTGGAAATATCGAATCCAGCTGGCATTAAATTCTCGCCATCTGAATCTTCGTCGGCTGTTGATGCTATTCCTCCCAAACGCATTATTTCTTTACCTTCCTTGTCTTTCGCCTTGGAGATATTAACTGGAGTATAAAAGCGGAATTTTTGAGCGGTCATTACTACCTTTTTGTTTTATAATGGTAGTAATATTTGTTTGGATGTTATAGATAAGGATTTTTTATTTCAAGCATTCCGTCAGGTATGCCGTTGTAGTTCATCCATGACTCAACTTGATTGCCTCTTTCCTCTTCGGAAAGTTTTAAAAATTCATCTTCAGAAACATTACATTTGGCTAAATATTCCTTGAATTGAATTTCAAGTGATTTAATCTTATCCGCCTCGTTTATGATATCTTGAACGCTTTGTGGAAGTTTTTCAAATTCCCAAGCCTCTCTCGTTGAGTTTAAAAATCCGCTCTGGAATGCTTGAGGTACAATCGGGAATTCTCCTACAAATGGTATAAATTTACAAACCTCTTCTTTTTCTCCATACAACTTATCGCTACATTTCGTTATGCGAAAAGATGTTGACTTATCAAGCACTGCTTGTTTCTCTGGAGTTATACCAGGCAGGGTGTAATTGTATCTAACTGACGTGTCCATAGTCGAATGTTTTATTGTGCCTTACAACACACTTACTTCTGTTTAAAATAATCATGTATTCATTTCCTTCATTTCCTCTCTCTTCGATAATTCCGTCATAACCTTTATACATCGCATAAAAGCCTCGTTTCTCCGCTCCACCTGAATTGAGAATCTCTTTTTGGAAGGCTGATAAACCAGCGTTTCCATTTCTTTGAATATCGCTTGCCTTCTTGTTCAACTCACGATTCTCAGTTACTATCTCCTTTATACGAACTAAGTTTGTTTTAACTGTTTTATCAAACCTTTTCATTATATCAATCTCTTCGTCCACTACTCCGTAATGATGTTTAATAACCCACCCTTTTACAGCCTCGTAATAGCTGTTATGATGTTGTCTTTCTCCTTGCTTCGCCATAGTTCTCTGAATGGTGAAAACTTTATCAGTATAAGGAAGAGATATGTTCCAACGATTGAATGCTACTGGTTTAATGTCTCCGCCAATTTCTTGTATATGAGGCAACATCTTATCTACAAATGACTCTGTAGTTTCATCGCCTCTTATTGGCTCTAATAATATATTGTTTTTCTTGGATTGGTCAACTAATGGGTGAGCACTAAGGACTTTTTGGATAATATTCTTATCCACATCCTTGTTCTCCTTTTCCAACTTAGCTTGCTCAGCCATATTAGCTGTTATCTTATCTGTAATATCAACATACGCTTTCCCGAATCTTTCGTTGTCTATCATTTCCTGTATTTCCTTGCCTGTTATGGCCTTGAAATCTTTAGTAAATGCGACATCCATCACAAACTTCTCTCCGCCTGTATTATCAGCATAACCCTTCGCCTCTCTCCAAGAATCTAAATGTTTTGGAGGTGGTGGGCCAAGTTCTTTTGTTTTATTTAAGGTGGAATAAACTCCAGCGCCATATGCGGCATACTGTCCGTACCAACAATCATCGGAGTTCATCCACTGGATAGCAAATTGCTTGTTTGTTCCTCGATTGCACATTTTTACATCCTTATCCGCTATGTATTGTTTAAAGTCTGTATCTTCCAATACAAAAGGCTTATTTGTAAAGCCTCTTAACGCTCCAAGTATGTTAAGAACTTTCCAACCATTATGAGATGTTTGGTGTAAATTATTGTTGCATTGTTTTAAACAATCTTCCAATTCCTCATCAGTCAAATCCCTGTAATCGTTATCAACCCTCGTTGTCTCAACGTCAGAGATTGTGTGATATTGTACTTTGTACATATTTACAAGTCGGTCTAAACTATCGAATCTTTTTTCAAGAGTTTGAAATAAATCCGAATCCTTTAAGCCTTCCTCAATTAAGAAATCTAAAACCGCTGTTTTTTCGGGAATCAAGTTGAATGCTTGTTGCATTACTTCGTCTTGACTTACGTTTCTTACCCATTGGTTATGTTGCTTCAAACTTGCGACATCTTTCATTACATCGTCGCCAAAATCCGTTCCTTTTAACTTTCCTCTGGCTCTGAATCTCAAACTTCCTCCGTTATCCATTCTGTAAATATCTCCAGTTGTTTTGCTTCTTTGAACATTATCATTCATGTAAGCATCCCAATTGGACATTAAAGCATCGGCAAGGAAATCTTTTCCAATCAACTCTTCGTCTGAAGAATCTTTCGGAGAAAATGGTTCAAGGTCTTCAATATATCTCGAAACAAGTGCATGGTCTGTACCGTCGTCATACCAACGAACTTCTGGAACTTTTACTCCAAGTTTCTCGTAAATTTTGTTTGCTAAATACTCTTCATAAGCGTGGTCTTTTGTCGCACCCTTTTTGATTACAAACTTATCTCCAGTGACTGGGTCTTCATACAAATCTGCCCCTGTACTTCCGCCAAGGAATTTTATATGAACTAATGATTTGATATCTTGAGGAAATTCTTCAAAAATCAAATCGTTAACATCAAGCGTTTCAGTATCTTCGTCAATGTGTGCCTCGGCTAATTCCAACTTTTCCTTTTCACTCAATTCCGCCTCTTCGTCGTCATCCAATCCCTCAAGTGCCGCTTTCTTGTCTTTTAACTTCTTTACAATCTTCTTCACTTTAGGTCGGTCTAAAACCTCATCGACTGTAAGAAGTGTTTTGGAAGTTCTGTGAAGCAACCTCCAATTTTGAGTTCCATTCTTTGTGGTTGACCAAACATACCAACGCCCATTAATTTGCTTTACAGAACCTAAGTAGTTGGTCATGGCTTTGATTATCTCGTCGCTGTATTCTCTTCCCAGTTGGAAATCTGATACTGCTTTCAAGATAATCAACTCCTTATCTTCCTCGCTTATTATTTGTTTTTTCTTCGCCATAATGTGTTATGATAATCCCAAAGTTTGCTTCGCTTTAAATAACGTTGTTCGAGGAATGCCATACATATCCTCTCTTAAGGATTTTTTGATTGCATGACTTCCAACTCCTTGCAATTGCTTCAGAACTTCTTTTTTCCATTCCTCTTTTCCGCCATACTCTTTGATATAGTCTTTTTTAGCATCTTTATCGGTAAAGGAATCCAGAATATTGTTATGGTCTTCAACTTGTCTCTTTTTGTTGATTAATACACGTAAAATACGCATATTCAACTGGTGTGCTGGAATATCATCAAGATTCTCTTTCAACAGTGAATAAATCTCTTCCTTTTCCTTCTTAAAGTCAGCCTGACTAACTTGGAATGTTTCTGGAGCGTATAAACCGCTGTAATTGGTCTTGTCTAAGAAATCTCCGATAAGTTCTGCTGTTTCCTTTTTGTTAAAGGATAAGTTGACCGCTATACCACGTTGTAACAATGGAGAACGTGTGGCGGCATTCTTCGCTATATTAGGGTCAAAAGAAGAGAAATCACGATTGGAAATGAAGGCAATTTTGCCGTTGAAGTCGAACGAACCAGGCACTTCAACTTTCTTTGGGTCTCCATCAAGGTTGTCTTCGTCATACATCTTAACGACTGTTTTGGAAGCGGAGGATTTTGAACGTCCAACTTTCTTAGCCTTGCCTGGACTTGTTGTATCCATAGCTTTTTTAAGCATATTACAAGCCTCTGAATCATCTAAGATACCATCGGAGTCATCCAAAACGATAATCTTTCCATTGTGTTTGAATAGAATTTCGTACAGTGCCGCATCTGAAGTAACGTTACCGATACTCACCCAGTCGTATGATGGGTCGCCAGGCAACATGGCGTCTGGGCCAGTTTCTTGGAATTGAATCTTTCCAGCCTTTTCCAACTGCAATTCCATTCCGTATGTTTTACCCAATCCCCCTTTTCCGAATACAAAAATGTTTTCGTTCGGAGTTTTTATAAAGGTATTGATTGAGTTGTTGTAACGCTGAATTCTTTTGATTGGCGCTTCATACTCAATTTTATCAAAATCAAATGGGTCATCTGGTTCAGATGGGTCTGAGCCGTGCGCTCTTTTCTTTAACTCCATCTTACACAATTCTTCGAGGTCGGCTGGACACTTAGGGTCATTCATCTTCTCACGAATATCTTCCTCATCCATATCTTGCAATAAAGCCAAAGCCTTTTGGTGGCTTGGTGAGGTCGCATAATCTCCATAATGGCTCGGTGAATAAATCACATCATCGCCTGATAATTTTGGAGTTGAAGAGGCTTTTGAACCGCCTGATTGAGAAACAGAATCTGTTCCTAAATCTGGAACATTCTTTATATCATCTCCGTGAACTTTTTTATGCTCTTCGGCTAAATGCTTGTGAAGCCCAGCTGTTCCTCCGTGCTGTTCTTTCATTTTCTTTATACTTCTCCAAATCGGCTTTCCGTTCGGGTCAAAAGCATAAACGACATAGTTTGGGTATTTAGGGTCAATTTGTCCAATACTCCATTTACTATTTAGTTGGCTCATTTTTGATGTGATTTTACGTTTTTATAATTGTTAATTTGTAATTGTTACTTTTATTTTCGATTTTCTTTTCACTCCATACGTGTTTCTCGTATAAATATCAAATGCTCTGGTTTCAGAATTCCATTCAGTATTTTTTGGTTTGTGTGCTAAAGTACATCTACACCATGGATGAGTACTTCCTATGACTGGTAAATAATCAACCGCTTTCCTTCCGATATTATTTCCATTCGCATAAAGGTCGCTGAGTTTGAAAATCTGAGGCTCACTATCATAGCCATTCGTCATATAAAGTCGGATACAATGAGGACAAGCACCCTTGTAAACGTCTTTGTAAACCTCCGCATCCGCTCCATAATGGTTAAGAATGTATTGCGCTCTTCCGAAATCGAACGCTTCATGCATTATGTAATTAGCTATTCGGTCAAAATCCCTTCCCCAATCCTCTGTTATGTTTGCTAATTGAGATGCTAACCATTTCTGCGTTTCCCGATTCTCGATTGCCTCTGAACTCTTCTCCTTTAACAAATCGTTCCAATACAGCCTTAAACTCCTATTTGTTAGAAGGTTATTAACCTTGCTTTGTACACTCTTGCTTAGATTTGATATGTCATTGTAACTTCTTGTCTTAACGAAATCCAGCGTGGCCAATTCAGTTTCTGTAAGTGGTACGAACTTGTTCGAGGATATGAATTTTTTCAATTGAGAAAAAGTCATATTTTTGGCCTTTTTATTTCCCAACGCTTCGGACAATAAACCGAAATAAAAGGCATAATCAAGGTAGCTAAACTGCCCCCTGAAGATTCTCGGAGTTATGCCGAATGTCTTCAATAAAGTTATATCAGCAGATGTAAGGAAGTTTGACCCAAGGTTGACCATTATAAATTGAGAATGCTTCGCTCTCACGACATCCAGTAAAGATTGTATTTGATTGAATGATAATTTCATAATTTACGCCAATATGTCTCCAAAATTATAATCCCAAGCCAACTGATTCTTTTTACAATAATCTAACCAACTTTGTTTTGTTTTTTCACTTCCTTGATAGTCACTCCATCCTCTTAGTTCTATCATTATTTTATCCCAAGTCTTACGATAAGTGCGGGCAACGTTACTTTCGTACCATTTCTCTGAACCAATCTTCTTTTTGTTGTATGATTGATTTATTTTATCTTGCAATTTTTCTAACTTTAAAAACAACGCTGTATTTTCTGACTTTTCATTTGAGTGTTTGTTACTACTTTTCCAAATCGGTTGTCCCTTGTCGTTAAAACCAGAAACAAAATAATTCGGACATTTAGGGTCAACGTCACCAATTTTCCATTTTGTTGCTTTCTCTAATATGTCTGAATCTTCGGCTTTCTCAATCGTTTCTTCCATTATAAAGTCTTTCACTGCCTTAAGTACTGGCTTAAGAACATCATCGACGTATGACTGTTTAAATTCATCCTCATACTCAGTTTGAATATCAAATAATGGCTTTTCCTTTTCTTTTACTTCGGACATGTTATTTTAATTTCAAACCTATCAAACTTGTAACTTTACTTAAATCAACTGGTGTAAATCCATCACTTCCCATTATTTTACTCCTTCTAAGGTTATTATACATTGCATTCATCCTAAGTCTGTCTGCCGTATTTTTACCATATAAATCTTTGGTAACGTTGTAATCCAATCTGTCGTAAATTTTCTTGGCTGTTTTGGATATACCATGCATAATGGCGCCAACGTTCGGGTCAGTTAGTCTTTTGTAAGCGAATTTATCAGAACCCAAATCCTCATCTTTATCTTTCGGAGTGTTTTGCGCTCTGAATAAAAATACTGTCTCAAGAAACTTCTTAGCATTTTCGATTGCAGTTGTTTTTACTTGCATAAGACCATTCCCATAAGCAAACGCCATATGGTGAGGTTGATGACCAAAACTTGGCATATCAACTGATATTGAAGTATCTTTCAAATTATCTGAATCTTCGTCGAGCATTTTTTCAATCTCTTCCTTTTCTTCCTTACCAATCCAAGTAGGCAATTTGTAATCTTTCTTCGGCTTATCTTCCTCTTTGGTTGATGATTGGTTATCTTCCAGTTCCTTTAATTTATCCTTGTAAAATTTTACATACCCCTTCAATTGGTCAACATAATCAGACATTTTCTTTTGAGGGTCAAACGGATGTATAGAATTTTGTTTTTTACCTTGATACTGAGATAATTTAGCTTCAGCGGCAAGCAATAGTGCCTTCGTTCCTCCAATATCTTGATTGTTTTCCTTTTTCGACTCTTCCTTCTTTCCACCTAATGCTGGGTGGCCAATGTGTTTATTTTTAGACTTCCAAACTGGACTTCCATTCGGCTTTAATTCCGCCACGAAATAATTCGGATATTTAGGGTCAATATCTCCAACCTTCCATTTTCCTTTTTCAATATCCGTTCCTCTTACGGATTCAAAAGAGTTGGAAATATTGGCCTTTCTTAACTCTTGTTGTCTTTTAATTTCGTCTTGGAATTCCATGTTTTTATCTTATTTTGTTTTAATAACTTTGTTTTGTTTTTACTTCTCTAAGCCATCTAAGAACTCGCCATAAGCCTTGGCAAATTTGTTAGTATCGGCTTTTTGCTCATCTTGCTTAGAAAAATCAAATGGATTATCATCCTCCACATCTTGTCCTTCGTCACCTTCTTGACCTGGCATTCCCAATCCCATTCCTCCTTGCTGTTGCATCTGCTGTTGTTGACGAGTTTGCATGAAGTATGGATTAAGGATAATGTCACCTTCTTCATCCATTCCCTCAAGTCCATTTTTCTCTCTTATTTCATTTAGAGTCATAAATGAGCCAGCCTTCTTGATATCCATATCTAATTCCTCAGAAATCGAAACGCCATTCATTCCCATAAATAACAACTCATACTCTGGGTCAAGTTGGGTCATTATATGTTTGTTGATTTTACGCTGAACGAACTTAAGAATTGGATACAATCCCTTGTCTTTACTATGCTTTAATTTCTTCTCATTATTCCCCTCGAACATAGGTGCGGAATCTCCACTACCATTGATATTGAAACCAATCTCATTCGGGTCAATCGCATATATCGCACACGCCAATTTTATAAGATATTCTTGCCATTGAGCGAATTGCATATCATTGTTCGTCTTTTGTAAATCTATCCAATCAACGTCGGCTTCAACTATCGGTGTCTTCCAAGCATTCATAACTCCTGATACCATAGCTTGCCAAGACTGACGGAATTGACCCAACGTCTTTTCGTTTAGGTTTCCTTTTACTCTCAATAAACCCTTTGGCGCTGAACCTTGTGAAAAGAATTTCTGGTTGTACTGGTCTGAATAAAGTAGGGAAGTTATTACAGATACTAATTCCTCCAACTCTGATATTCCGTAACCGTTGTTGTAAATATTGGTCGTTGGGTTTCTTACGCCAAAACATAACTCCCAAGGATAAAATTCACTTTCAACCGCTCCATTTAAGACTTGGACGTATGAAGGCAAATATCCTCTTACTTCCTGACCTCTGTCGCTCATTCTTATGTTTTGGTACTTATTGGAGTTTTTAAACTCATCATCGTTGTAGCTGTCGGCAATTCGGTACGTGGCGGCATCTGTAGCGAAAAATTCGACCAATTCACCTTTTCTATTCCTAACAACCTCGAACGTCATCTGGTCAAATACAAGACTGTCTTCAACTATCTTTCGGATAAATGTATCAAAATCGTCAGCCTCCCAATTGTAGTTGACTCCACAATTCAATATGAAGTCGGTGTACTTCTCTATTTTGGCCTTTTCCGCCTTCGTCGTTTTGTCTGTAGCATTGTTATTGAAATTCTTTTTACGGATAACGAATCCAGTTGAATACTTATCTCGCTGAGGCTCGCAGAAATCCGCCACTTGGTTTTTTCTTGTCTTTAAGATTGCGTTGATAACTGGAACTTTTGATAACCTTCTGAGAGTTTCGTAACTTAGTGTGAAAGGCTTGTCTTTGTATCCAAAATTACTCATAAAATGAGTTGGGTCAAAAACGTAACTCTTTTTATCAACTTCAGGTCGTTCGTCTATCGAAGCATACGCATACTTACTGGCCGCAATTATGTCGCTGGGATTGTTACCTTTCAAAGCCTTCTCGATAAGAAGGTTTTTTTGAATCGCCATCTTTAATTCCAAAGACTGGATATTTTCTAACTTTTTGGTAATTGAAGTATTTGCCATGATTCACTTGTTGTGTATATAATACACAAAATAATATTTGTATTGGCAAATTATGCTAAAATCATTTTGTTCGAGGTTTGAACTTGCTTCTTTGTTTTCCAACCCCTATGGTCATCTTCCAATACTTTTGATATTCACAAAGCCACATTTCAATTTGGTGAAGCGTTATATCAAACTTTTCATTATCTTCCGATACTCCGTAAGTTTTTGTATCTCTATCCCAAGTTAAATATTTGAAATTTCCAATAGTGGCCAAGGTATCTTTCGCCAAATCTCTTAAATCATAAATTCCTTGTAGTTTTTCTTGAGGAGTTGAACGGCTCGGAAGAATCAATCTGATACCTACTTCCGCACCTGGGCCAACGTTGGTGAAGTCGTCTTGATTGAATGGGAATAAGCCATTAAACTTATCTTCGCAATATCTATCTATGTAAGTAAAATCTTGGTAAAATTCGTGCGCTATAAAGCTACCTACGCCTGGAAGAGTTTCTAAGAATTTTACAAACTCTTTTCCAGTCTTAGCCGTTTTCATTAATTTGATTATCTTCGGTATGGATTTATGAATAGCTGGAAGAATAACTTGAGTATAACAAAAATCTCTTTTACAGCCTGGACAAGCCTGAGAATTTATCAAATAGGCTTCTGTGAAAGGATTTTGATTACATTTTCTCACCTCGTCAATATATCCAGATAATTCGTTGGGTTTATAATCGTTCCAATTACAGAAGCCGGAAGCCCAAGCCGGAGTTTCGTAATTTTGTTTTATGAAATTAAATGTTGCTGGTTGATTGAATATTCGGAATAGCATCATTTTCCATACCAGATTTAAACTGTTTGTGTTTTCTGGTATCATCACCTCTTTTATAAGATATTGGCTATGTTTGTCTAATTCTCTGTAAACGTTCGTGAACTTATAATCCTTTAATATCTCATCTTCTGTCCACGGAGCGGATTGATTTAATAGAAATCTTTTGTTCCATACTTCTTGTCTTTCAAACATTGTTCGGAAGAACTCGTTGTAATGATGTTCTGAAACTTCTTCGTCCTTCGGCGGAAGAAACTCAAAAAAGCCGTAATTATGATATCTTTGTTTTTGCATGAATACTTATTCCTTTTATTGTTTTAGATATATCTGGCTCAAATTTCCAGATTTTATCGACTTGTTTCCAAGCGAGATTTGGATACCAAACTTCCATCCTTTTTTTTGCATTTTCGCACGCTTTTGTTCTATTGAAATCTTGATGACCGCCCTTGTTCAATCCGACAGGTCTATAATCAAATCCAGTTAATCCATACCTTACTGTATAATAACCATCATTAATAATTCTCATAAACACATCAAAATCTTCAAACACATCGGCAAATATATGTTCATTGTGAGGAAACAAATAATCTGTCGTAACTATGTATGAGCTCAATAATCGGCTGTTAATTGTTGTAAACGTTTTTGTTTCATCATAATCAATTAGTTTATTTCCATAATCAATTTGAATAGCTTTTATATCTGTAAAATCCTTTAATAATTTTATTGAATTGTTAATTAAATTATCAAAAGCTGTTTTTACTCTAAAACTTCTTTCAACTTTAATGGTTCTATCACCCCTCGTTTCAGGAACTCTCACATTAACTAAGTCATCATCTAATTTCATACAATATAATATATTGCGCTTTTGTAAATATTTTTGTATGAATAATTTGGCATAGCAAAGTCCTTGGTTATCCTTATCTAAAACCACTAAATCTTTTTTAGGTATATATTTTAAATAATTTTCATACTGACTTGGTTCTACAAATATCTTAAATGGATATTTAGAGTGTTTAACAAAAGAATAAGTATCATTAAATAATTCTTTTGCTCTACTTTTGGAAGGAATTACTATTAAAAAATCTGTTTCCATTTTACGTTGTTAAAATTATATCCAATACATCTACTTCTGGATAGTTACCTACAAATTCCTCGCACCAAACCAACTTCTTATCAGTCTTGTATGAAGCCATATGTTCCTTATAAATCTTGGGAACTTTCCACCAACGCTCGTCAAAGTGCTTAGACATGATTCTTTTGTACTCTGATTCTCCAACCAGTTCCTCCAGCTGAAAGTGTTCGTAAATATCATATCCAAGATAATATCTGCCTTTGTTTAACTTAGCGAATTTACAACAGCAAGTTTCTACTGCTCCAGCGTCAACTCCGTATGCCTTTGCGAGATTGCCGCCAACCGCCTCCCAGTGTTTTATGAACTCCTTATCATAGTCGGAATCTAATCCATACAAATACTTAATTCCGAACGCTCCAAGAGTTGAATCAATCTTACTTGGATAATTCTTCATATTCATGTCTGGCGGAGTTAAGGCTGTAAATCCAAAACTCTTCTGGAGAACTTCTATGTATTTGTAGCCTATCATCGCACCTTGATTATACAGCTTCATTATATTCGTTCTCATCCTATCGGCATCCTTCAAGGAATGCTGGAACTCTGGCGAATAATAGAAATTGAGGAATGTTTGAAATCCCTTTACTTGAACCTCAATCTTGCGTGCGTTCCCTTTTCGCTCTCTACAAAAGTTGAATTTGTTCTCCAAACTAACTTTAGTGAAATCTTTCTCATTCCAATCCTCTGGCTTCGGAAAGAATTGAGTCATTTCAATTCCGCTGTAGATATCATAGTAATTCAAATAGCAGAACGTGAACCAAAAAGGATTGAGGTCAAGCATTTCTCCAAATTCTTTGATAATCAGATAATCTGGGTCAATATCATTCGATTGGAACAATGCTCTGGAAAATATATCGAAGTCTTGATAAATGGTTCTTATCATTTGTTTAGGGTGTCTAAATAGTTATTAATTCCCTCGATTAATTCTTCATAAATCTCTTTCTCATTCTTATCCAGACATTCAATGTAAATCGAGCAATCGCTCACATCTCTCGTTCTTTGATACATACTTCTGAAGCCTCGTATCTTCCCACGCAAGTTATCCTTCGTCTTTTCGGCTAATTCGTCAGTGCTACCATTCTTCTTTTCCCTTCTCATTTGAACTCTTTTGAAATTCAATTCCTCATCAACGTCCAATAGAACTGTAATTAACAAGGTTTTGGGTGTTTTAAGGAACTCAGGCCAAGTTCCTGTAGCCATTATACCATCGACTGTGATAATACTGACCCCTTTACTTAATAAAATGTCGAATGCCTTTGTTATATCTTCTTTCTTTGAAATTGTATCCGTTCCGCAACAAGCCTTATCAGATAACATTCCAACGTGACCAGCTACACCGCCTGTAATTGTGTAGCTTAAATCCTTATCCTTGTAATGAACATCCCCCTGAAGAGAATAGAATCTTGAATGTATCTTTTTGCACTGGGTTGTCTTCCCTGAGCCGTTACTACCTAAAAACCAAATTACTATTGTCTTGTCCATATTAATCAATTTGTTGTATTTCTAATAAACTCTGTATTTGAGAATCTGGAATGTCGTTGAGTTCTTTGAAATCTTGAACTAATTTATTTAACGCTGAGAAATCCTCGACGTGAATTGCGAATCTATCTAAGCGAAAATATTCAAACTCTAATTCAAGGGTGGTCAAATCTATCTCGGCTAAAATGCAACCAAGCAATCCTCCTTGTTTAGTCATAGCCATGACTTCTGTTATATGATATACCAAACCTTCTACAATCCACTTTTCCTGAGGAATCAAATCAGGCTTATCCTTATCGTTTATGCAAATACATTCTATCATTATAGGCTCTTTATTTTGTCCATCAATACTTTTCTTGCTTGGGTTGACTTAGCCTTCTTAAGTAGTTCAAGAAGTTTAACCTTTTGTTCTTTCTTTTTAGCCATAGGGTCATAACGCCTAATAATTCTATGGTCAGCGTTCACCTTCGTTTTTAAATCTGCTCCAAGTAGGGCATAGCGTATCGGAAATCCAATCAGTTGTTCTCGTACATTGAAAAGCATATTTCCGTAATGGTTGTGGTCTTTAATGAAAGACACCAATTCTCCTTTTTTAAACAAGTCCATACTTAATATAACCTTGTTTGGGAGAATTGGTGTATTTATTGGGTTGCCTTAATATTAAGACTCTTTTGTTTCTTCTGTATCTGTTTTTGTTTCTTCTACAGGTTGAGTTTCTTCAGTTACAGTAGCTGGAACTTCAGGAATCTCTTCAGTCGCAGTCGCTGGAGTTTCTTCAGCTTTTACTTCGGTTGTGCCTCCTTCGTTAGCGGCAAAGGAATCTGCAGATACTGGCGGAACGTAAATTGGAGGAGTTTGGTTGGTTGCGCCAATGGTTGTTATTATTGCCGTAATAACGTGTTTTTTAACGTTAGACACCGTAACGTTAGACACAACTCCAGCGTCATCAGTTACAGATGCTGTAGCATCAAATCTTACTTCAGAATCTTCGCTATCAAAACCGTCAAAAATGGATTGAAGTTGTTGACCTACTTCTTTAAGATTTTCTGGCGTTACTTCGCCACTTTCGGACAAAATGGTATCCAACCCTTTGTCTGGTCTGTCGATTGAAATGTCTAATGTGAATTGCATGTTGTTTGTTTTATTTGGTTAAGAAAAATTATTTAACTTCCTCTAAAATATTGGCTTTTATTGCATCTTCGATACATTTTGTAAGGTCAAACCTTTTAGGTGCGGAACTAAGATTGATTATAACTATTTTCATCTTTATTTCTTACTCTTAAATATATTTGTAACTGATTCAAAGGTGCTAAACCCTGGCACATAAGCCTCTAATAATAGCTTTCCCACAAATCCGATTATTATGCATAAGATTATCAAATTGAATATCTTTCCGCTCTTTAGGAAATACTTTTGCATCTTAGATAACGGCATTGGAATATACTTCGGAGGAAGAGTGATTTGTGTGTTTTGAAAATGGTCTTTATTCCTCTCAAGCCATGATATGTAAATTGTTGAACTATCACATTTACAGTCGGCTCGAAATTGAGTTTGAGGCTTTCCTTTATTCCCACCCTTAGGTTTGACTGGAGTTAGATTTGTCGTTATTGAAGATTGCTTTGAATTATTGGTTTCCTCTTTGACTGCGACTACATTTCCTAAACTGTCGCATTCAAGTAATGCGTAGTACCAAGAACTGTCGGCTGGAAGAGTTATGGTTGTGTCTTTCATAACAACTTTTTCAACTATGGAATCTCGGTAAATAGTTTGAACAGGACAACGTGAGCATCGTCTTGCTTTAATTCGGTCAAGTAAATTTCCTGAGAAGGATTGGGTTGCTATTAAAAGCAACATGCTAATTAAAATACTCTTTTTCATATTTACAATATTTAGTTTGTTTTACAATTAGTCATAAGTCATATGAAATATAATCAGTCGCTTGCCATTTTTCAGCGTTGGCAAAATATTCATATTTAACAAAATCAACGTTATCAACAATCAAAATTGGCCCCCACTGTCTGTTCAATAGGTTTCCTGAATTTTGGAATTGATAAGAAGTTCCTAAACTTTTCTTTGTTATTCTCAAGCAAGGATTGACTGTATTTCTCGGAGTTATTATGTTTTCAATAACCAGAGTGCCTTGAGACGCTTGGCCGACAAGATTTATGTATCCACTATCTATCGGAACAAATAAATTTCCATCTACCAATACGCCTGGTTTGTCTGTATCTAAATCCAATACGTTTGGAAGAGATAATGCAATTTTGCTGAAGTTGGCGTCTAATCTTTCGTCAATTTGATTATCTCCGATAATTTGTTTGTGAAATGTATTCATATTAGTTTTGTTTAATTTTTAAAATGCATTTGGAGGAAGTGCTCCTGTTCTTAGCCAATCTTCCAATTCATCTCTATGAAGTTTTGTTTTGGCTGTACTTTTATCGTCATAAGTAAGTTGAACTAAATAGCGTCCATCTTGGAGGTGTTGTACTCGGTAATTTTCATCGCCAACAGCTGTTTTGTTAGTACCAATCAATACATTATCTCCCAAATCGTCAAGTTTTTTGATTGTATTTTCAATTCCTCTTTTCTCTCTTTTCTTTGGATTCTCTTTCTCTAAAAACTTATCGTGTGCGTCTGACTGTCTAAGTGCGTGCGCACCTTCAATGCTATGCGCTGGAGATTTTCTGAATATCTGCTCTTGTAATTTAGAAGCATCCTCATGGTCTTGGAAATCAAAATCCTTATGACCTTCATGGTCTGACCAATCATAAACATCTTTTCCGCTTGAGGTCTTTCCTATTGGGTCATGTCCAACTTTATTGAGGAATTCCTTTCCAGCCTCTACCATATGACTCGCCAAAGGAAATCCAATACTGTTTTCTCCAACTTCGCTCAATTTCAGATTTTTGATTACAATCTCCTTCATGAGTTTTTGAGCTTCAGGCTTCGCCTTTTCATATTGCTCTAATGATTTGTCAAGCACTGTTTGAGCCTCTGGAGATAAGGTTGATTTGTTCTCGTCAGAATCTATTACTTTTTTCTTCTTTGAATTCTTATTTGTTATGGCTTTTCCTTCCTCGTCATATTTATTTCCATCCTTCGTGTTTCCTTCGTGAGCATTGCCCTTATCTGACTTCGGTTTTACTTTTGTAGGAGTTTTTTTATCTTCCTCTTCAGAATCAACGTGCTCTTCATTCTTCCTTCGCTCTAATTCCTGGTGTGCGGCATTTCTTACCTTCTCATCTTTATGCTCCTTTATGGCTCTCTGTAAATCCTGTTCTGAACTGTTTTTAGCGTGTTCCTCAAGACTTTTCTGTTTATCTCCATTATCTTTACCATCCTCCACCTTCGCTGGAGTTTTTACACTGGCGGATTCTCCTGAACCTCCACCGTGCTTTCTCAACGATTGCCACTTAGGCTGACCGTTTGTATAAAACCCGACAACCTTGTAACCTCCATGTTCGTATCCAACAACGATTTTCTTTGCCTTTTCTATGTCCAGATTGGTACATACAAATTCCTCCGAATTAACCGCTTTAAAGAACAAATCAGGCTCTTTAAACTGCCCAACGATATTCGCTTTCCGAATCGCTTGATGAATCTTTATTTTATCTTGTAAGTCCATGTTTTAACTATTTATTTTTGGCCTCATATTCGGCTCTTCTTTTATTGTCTGTATCTACAGATTCTTGTAGATTGTTTTTAGTTTCCTCGTGAATTTTATTTATCTCGGCGTGTGTCTTTTTACCCAGATGTTCTTTGAATTCAGTTTTGTTTCCTTCCATCTCATCTGCAATATGGTTTGGAACGTGTTCTTTATGCTTATCTATGAAGTCAATCTTCTTTTTCTTTTCAGTCAAAACATGTTTTTCACTATAATCTTTGTCGTCAATTTTATCAGCTTGTTCTCTGTGGAAATTAGAATCGGCTAATTTCTTTTCTTTCATTTTTGAATGAGACGCATATTTGATTGACTGTCTTCCTGAAGTTACTGACTTGTCGTTATGTTCGACGTGAGTCATACCATGTTCCGAAACTTTCTTCCAAACTCCATTTGAAACTTTCTTGTATCCGTCATGGATAGTTCCGATTGGAAGTGCTTTTCTTCCTTTTTGGAATCCTTCAAATTCTCCTTCAAAACTACTTAAAATACTCGCTTTGCGAAGTTCCTGATGAGCCAACATTTTATCTCTAAAGTCCATTTTATTTTAGTTTTACATAGGTTGTGCCTGGTATGAAATCCTTGGCATTATACTTATCCAACAGCTTGTTATTGCCTGTTTTTATTACATATCCGAATGACTTCTCAAGGTGAGGAAGGTCGTTGAAAGCCTTGCCCCATTTGAATCCCAAATCCTCGAATACTTTAACAACTTCGTTCCAATCAGGAACTCCATCTCCATCCCAATCCTTAACCGTGTCCCAACTTATATCTTTCCCATTTAATTGAAGACAAAAATCAATCGCAAGTCCAAAATTATGATATGACCATCCGCCTCTCGCATTTGTAACCTTTGGGCCAGTCTTTGTTCTTCCTTGAGCATAAAGCGCATCTTGTTCTGGGAAAGTTCTTAATGATTGAACTATAATCATCTTGGCGAATCCCGTCAATATCAAGTCGGCTTTCTCTACACCCTTAGTAACATCCTCTCGTATGTCTGGATGTAGGGTTGCTATGGCTTTGGTATTCCTTGGATTCATGACTTTTGTTTTATTCGGCTGGTATTGCTTCTTCTATCTTTTTGGCCATAGCCTCTTCGTTGGCAATTCTTTCCTCTTCGGCTTTGTCTAATTTGTCTTTTTTGTTTAATTTAGTTCCACGAACAGCATCTATAATATCCCGCAA